>Ga0247807_10000431_pt1 | contig 26251 bp, 28 predicted proteins | sample UWRJL074202C1_FD_179931 | JGI IMG/M metagenome (GOLD analysis project Ga0247807, IMG submission 179931) | Plant litter microbial communities from Arlington Agricultural Research Station in Wisconsin, United States - UWRJ-L074-202C-1 | ecosystem: Environmental > Terrestrial > Plant litter >...
AAACCAGGATTCCCAAGCAGTGATCAAATTCGCATCGTCCTGTAAAGATAATCAGCATTGACGATTCATTTTACTAGGTGTATAAAATCATTTTGGCTGCTGTTAGCCACATACCGAGGTATAGGGATTGAAGTCTTCTGGGAATGCCCGGCTGATACTCTTGGACATGGCTAAGAAAGCATCGTTTTCCCGGATGCGATTGTAATCAGATTGTACAACTAGAAGAAGTAGAATATCAGTAACTAACATTGACAAGAAGGATAAGATAGAATTACTGTCCGGGAATAATTGCCTGTAAAGATCGTATCCCAAGAGAATGTAGCCGCCACCGTTGGAACTTATATCGATGATAAGCTTGGTTTTTCCAGCTGCCTTCGCCATGGCAAAGAAGTTTTCGGTTGTGCGTTGCCAGTCAGCAGGGCTAGCTGGGGCGAAACCAAGCACAGCAAGAACCTAGAGAGATCCAGTCAATATGATTTCTTCGTGGTCGTATGCATTAGGAAGCCTACTGCGACATCCTCATTCCCCTCTCCCTCCAGGTAGTAACCAGTCAGCTCTAAGTCACTAGTTGCTATCACCTGTTCGGGATAACCTGGGATGCTATCGACAGGTAATTTAATAGAAGGTTGAGATGCTACTCTAGTGGTAGGAGCTGTAACAGTGCAAAACCTTCGATAGAATGATGGACCATCTGTTACACCGGTGAAGTCACCTGTGATGCGTGCAACATTTTCATCAGCTCGGATGGTGCCATCCGCAAAAGTAAACGTGGTATTTGGTCCTGGAAACAGATATCTGGTACGTCCATTAGAGAAGAAAAAGCCAACTCCCGCACCCGTAGCCTGAGAGACGGCAGAAGCGAACATGGCGTTATAATTTGCATCGATATCTTGATTGATAGAGACTGTGTTCGCCCATTCTTCAATATATTGCGAAGCTTTGAGACCATTGATCGTAACTACTTCCGAAGCGTTGGCTAAGGAATTGTTGAAGTCAACTAATAATATTAATCAGCACACGGGAAAAAGAACTGCACCAGCAAACGGGACTTTAACTCCATCATGCAGCAAAATTGATGAGTCTCTAGCATTGGTATTATATTCCATCTCATTCATTGCTTGAGTAGACATAGTTGACAAGAAGCTAAATATCAGGATTCTGCACTCACTATAAGAATATATTTTTGGAATCTCGACGCCATCTTTGCTAATCGACACAAGCGAGATCTTGCGACCCCATTGTAATGCCTTGGTTATTAAATCGGGATACACTAAAAAGTGGCCGTCATGTGCTGGTCCAAAGACGTAATACAAATCTTGTTGAAAAGCATATTCATTGACATATAGATCCGACTTCAATTTCGACTCAATAGAAGCAATTCTCCCATAAACATCATGGGGAGGATAAAAGTATTGATCTGCGGGGGGGTTTTTCAGGTATGCAGTATCGCTTTGCCATTCTAAGTATGGTTTGATCGAATCTACATATTTCAATGCCTCCTCTTTGTTCAGAGGTACAGAGTTGAGACAGTCATGTGCAATTTGCGCTGGTACAGTTGGTGTCGCTAGTCCAGTCAGATAAAGATCATCAAATTTTCAAAGCCGGAACGTAATATGATTCAACAACAAGATTTGTTTTGAACATACCAGAAGGAGAGATCACTTTGAAAGCGGAGGAGAGGCTGCTGACGATTCCACACGCTTGTAGAGTAGACGTAGGGGCTGGAGGCACAGTCGTAGACACTGTAGATGTTGCAGTGGCAATACAACTACATGCACTAGAGATGCGAAATTCAGCACTTCCAACTTGATTTGCAACACATGCGCCAGATACAAAACTTGGGACCGGAGTCGCAGCTATCGCGCTCGTCTTTGTGAAAGTTGCACAGAACGACTGGGCCGTTTCGAGTCGGCCAGGTATTTGCGTCGCTCTCAAAGCTCGAAGACAGTTGTCGGCATTACATTCTGCTGCTACAAAGCTTCCGGACAAAGCCAACCAAGTAACCACAGTGTAAAGCATGACTCTACGAGTAACTAGATACTATATGTTAGGAGCAGAGTCAGCTCCTAGCTCACTTCAATTATATGCTAAAGGTTGTCTAGAACCATAGCATGAGAGCTTGGTGTATTATATTCTGTTCTTTTACATAGATGAATTCTCAGAGAATCGCAGCTATTCTGAGGCAGGAGGAAGAATACTCACTGTTGACGAAATTTCACGCTCACAACGATGTAAGTCCTAAAGCCCAATCATGTGGGAAGGTAGTCTTCTTATACACAACTAGCTGTGAGGGGGATTTTGGCTATCTAGTATTTACAGGCTACTGCAAGGCACTTTCTGTATTCGGATTCTATTCTTCTTGTAGGACCTTCCCCGATTGTCATACCTTGGGCTAGCTAATGTTAAGATGCGGCGTAGAAGTAAGCAAAGGATTTATATGGAAACAGCCAATCACTTTGCTCATCATCCATTCTACCCCCGTGCATAGTATATTAGCCTTCCTTATGGGATCTCCCATATGAAAGATCGACTTCGCTGTCTGTGCGATGCTTGTCCATTATGCAGTAATGCTGGCTGTATAATGGTGAAGAAGCCACACCTATGGCTTGCGGGGTACTGGTAACTGGATGCTTTCTAGTCACGAAGATTCTTCTCTAACGGTACGAAGCTGAACAAACCACTTGGTGAGTCTGGTCCGTAAATTAGGACATATCGAAAGAAGGGGAAATCACCATACGTGAAGTCATATGGGCTAAGCTTTACCCATAATTTGTGGCGCACATGATAGCGGAAAAATGTAGTAGGGTTACATATGAATACGTATCCGAGTTTCTGGCTCCGGTTAAAATTGATCAGTTTTCCGCCGCAACGTTGCCGGGTATATTCCTCAATGCAATGAAAATATCAAGTGAGAGATAGATGCTTTTGAGTTTGTAGCCGTATAGTAAATTGCAAAAATTCATATCTAAAAAAATTCTATTCCTCTATGAATTCCAAAAAGATTGGCAACAATGCATAAGTTGTCTAGCAGGTGTAAAAGGTGCGGATATTTCCAAGTGCTTAGAAATAAACAAGTCTCTTGTCCCAAAAAGAATGTATTTCTTGAAGAATTTTGAAGAGAACTAACCCAAGCTGTATTCACCAATTGAAATGGATTTGTAAGATCAGGTAATGGATGGAACCAACTAGAGATCAAGATGTGTCTATTCTGCTTGCAATTAGCATCCATGTCATCACTCATGTACAGCAGCTTGTTCTATATGATAACTATCAGTGATCTACGGGTAAAATTTCACGGCATATTTATTAGAGTCTTCAAGTTGCCTGCGAATATTATATATAGGTACTAATAAACGCTTCCACAAACGTCATCACTCCAACCTTATCATCCAAATCGATTTCATAAAACTATCTAACCAATGGTTGCATCAAAGCTCACCTTAGTGGCAGGTTGTCCTGCAGCCTTCTTGTCAAGAGCAATGTTGTTATTCAACTTCTTGGTTTCAGCAGCGAGTTTGGCGGCGGTGTCTTTGCCTTGAGCGGCCTGGATTGTAAGCTGAAGGACGGTTGCCTCCAACTTCAGGACCTTGTTCTGTATCTTGGCATTCTGGAGAGCGACTTTCTCGTCTCCAGTTGCAGCGGCAATAGCAACATTATAAGCATCGGTCTCGGCATCGTTCGCAACATTGTTGACCTGTCCCATGAAGTCGAGATCCGCCTCGGAGACGTTTTCGGGATCATTCAGATCAACAGCAGAGAACACTGCCAGAGCATCGGCTTCAGCAGTTCCGGCATTTCCACCAGAAATAGAAACACTATTCAAATGTCAGTAAACTAATGTGCTCACAACATCAACAATCACATACGCGTCATAAGTGGTAGCAGCAAGAGCCCTCTTGGAGACAAGGCTAGTTGGGGCCGCAATGGCGAATGCAGCAAAGGATACAACAATGGCCGAGGAGAAACGCATTTTGAGGGTTTATTTGAAGAGACTGGAAGAACTGGAAGGATGAGTGAATTGAGTTCTTGTCGAAAGAACGATTGAAGAGATGAGTGAGTGGAAAGAAGGCAAAAACAGCACAGCTGTGGATTGAACTGAAGGCGAGTTGAAGGGTTGAGAAAAAGAATCAACTGAGGAAAAAAACATACATGGCGATCTGCTCGCATCTTAAGAACAAAAAGTAATAGCAGCCCCAGGCAAAACCAAAACGCCAATCCGCGCTTGCGGTTGTAATTTCCCTGACCAATTAATCGGAACTGGCGAAATGGGATTCTGGGTGCTCAGAGCTTCTCACCTGAGCAAATGACTTAGACTATGTGCGACATTGTCAGGCCGGATCCCGCTCTTGGCCAGAAGTGATCGTGAGATGAGACGTGTGTTCAGACGTGAATGCCTTCATGGTTCTCGTAGGCGCTGCGCATTGTATGCAGAGAGGTTGGTGCGCGAGAGATTGGACGAGAAATGTGGCTCGCCTCGACCCGTTTATGGATCTGAATAGGGGAGCCAGGGGTGGCGAGGTTTCGCAAAGTTCGGTTAACGAAACGAAACCAGGTTAAGCGGGCTTCCGTGCCTCGGCCAGGTACGATATACACAAGAATCTTGCTTGAGATGGGAGTTTACTTTGCACAGTGTTGTGTGTAGTAGCATCAAGATGGTTTCTTTTTGATAGCGGGAGTTGGATTGGTGGATTATCCGCGTTGTAAGGAGTTTGGTAAGACGTATCTTGGGACTGTAGATCGCTGGCATTTGAATCGACATATCCAGATAATTTTTAGTAAAAGAGTTAATCGGCTTTCTAGGCAGTTGAAAAAGCAATGGCCTCCTCTCGTGAACTCCGTCAGAGAGAGGGTGTGGTTCTGTGCACAGCTTACCTAAAGATTCAGCTGTCACACGGTTTAAACCGCAAGCAAAGGTGTATTGTCAGCTAGTTACTGCACCATCTCAAACCCTGTTGTTACAGTAATTCTTCCGAACAGTGCCAAGTCATCAATACCGGATGCATCAATTTTCAAGCGCAACTCTTCGTGGAGAGATAGAGTGGCACATGAGCTCAGTGGAGATAAAGACACGCTCGAAGAACTTAAGGATAAGTTTTGATTCACTGAGAAACATCCTATTTCTTACAAATTGATACGTACAGCACGATATTTCCAAAACATGTGCTCTCAACAAATGGTGAAAAGCTCCCTATTTCGGAGCTGATCGTCTCACTTCCCCAAGGACCCGAGAGCAGCGATAAGTTCGTCTCTTGTCAAGGCTCTATTCGTGCCCATGAGATTTACAAAATAAACATAAGCCTCTCGGAGGGATACCCTCTCCTCGGTCCAATCCACGTCAACTTTCTCGTTTGGATCTCGGTCTGGTATCAAAGACAAGAAAATGGCTTCCTCCTCATCATCCTGGAATACGGATCTGTTTGTGTGTGGTTTCTTGTTAGGTGGACGTTCTCCAGTCGAGCTCTGGGAATTACGCTTCCTCTTACGATTTGCAGAAGATTCTTCCGATTCTGGAGGCTGTGACCTGCCCGCCCCTCCCTGTGGAGGATTACTGTTGTACTGGTCGATATCTTCTGGCTCAATACCCTCTGCCTGCGTGCGAGCATCTATTTGATACCCGTCACTTGCAAAGAGACCAGTCCCAACCTTGGGGACCTCGCTATCTGGGTCACTATCATCTGAGGTGTCACCTCCCTTTGGGGGGTGTTCCCTGTGATGCCTGCCCTTTTTATTTGCTTTCCTCTCTGAACGATCGGAGAGTCGCTGCTTGATTCTTTGATCAAGCACTACTGTAGCTTTCTCCTTTGTCGCTAATAGATTTCCTAGTACTAATGACTGAATAACTATTATCATGTTATCAGTATCAACATTCTTATCTTCCGGTTGTGCTGCTTTGTCCTTCGTGGCTGGAACGGCATCTTTGCCTACTATCCTACCAATACCAGGGATGTCCTCGGGAAAATCCACAAGGCTAAGTTCATTAATTACCTTGAACTAATTAGCATAACGACGCTTCCATGTTTTTTAAAACTTGAGTACAGGAGTTCAAGCTATATTAAAAGCTCTGTGTCATACATTTTCACCAGGTCTGACATCCAGCTCCAAACATAAACTCTGGACTCCCAGTACTCTATTTTTCCTTTTAGCTTTTTGGAATTAATACAAGCTGCTTACTTTATCTCCTACACAGCCAATGGCCGCTAAAACATTCGCGAAATTTGTCATTGGTTCTTCATGACTGGCCCTCCTCGTCGAAAGATATGTAGCAATTGGATGACTCAGTTCAAAGGATATTATGTCCCAAAAAGTTTCTTCGAGGCTTACACCGGTGGCAGCAACATCGGTCCAGACTGTAGATGGGATTTTCTCATCATCCTATTCTGGATATTAGAAAGTTGAAGTGTAAAGAAGTTGCTGACACATTCGAGCGCCACAAGAAGATATTTTACAGAAACGAGATGTGAAAGTTCCCTCTATTTGTCTTGTGAGAGCCTATAGTAGAATAGACTTCCAGAGAAAGCTACCAAAAGTGGTTCTTCTCATTCCACTGCTATCGGTTTTGAATGAAAATAAAGCTTACCATAAATTGATGCCACAATTTTGTAGCTTGCTCGTCGTACCTATTGTTTGTAGTGCCCAGGAGGTCGGGGATTCTTTGTCCACCGGCTGTTATCTTGTATTTGCCTTGAAGGCTAACGAAATCAATATTTTCCTCTGTTATAAGATCTGGAAACTCGACAGATAGATAAGCAATGTCGGTGAAGGAGGATAACAGCACAAGTCTAGCTTTGCGTCCCATCTGTATATTTTCTCTGAAAACAGTCTCTAAAAGCTCTGATCCGCTCTTTAACTTCATGGTGTTGCTTGTTTTAATAAGGTCGGTACCATCGAATTCGAAATCTTGTGGATCGTGGTAATTAGTCGTTGCAGTTGTCCCAATCCCCACTGGAACATCTGGCAAGTCTAAAAGTTCCAAAACTCCCAATGCTAATTCGGCCCGAGATCTTGCCGGCATGAGAGTTGCAACGACTGCTTGAATCTTAATAAACTGCAGTCGATGAAGTTCTGCCAAGGCTATAGTTGTCAATACTGTCTCAATGCTCTTCGACATATCATAAATAACAACAACGTGAGGAATTCGAAGCTCAGGCTTCTTGAGGTAATTTGTATTGCATTGCTCCACGAAAACATTTTCGAGATGGTCATAAACTTCGTCATAGTTTGCTGGCAAACCTAGTAGATTAATACCTTTGAGTTAGCTTACTTGATTGCATCAGTTCCACACAAGTCGCTGAGGAGGCACAAGAATAATTCGGATCAAGAGTTCAATTACGTACCTTCTGGGAACCAGTTAGGAAATTCAACTTCGATATAGCCTTCTTCGGTGGCATCTTCTTGATATATTTCGCCTGCTACTGGAGAATAGCCAGTTTTTCCGGAGAGTTCAGATGGCGTTGGGGAATCCCGCGCATCGGTCGAGCCCCCATAATCTGAATAATCTTGTTCTACTTCATCAAAACGTTCCTCCGCACTTTCATGTGTATCAGATTTCACCTTGGCCTCGAGGTCCAATTTTTCAATTTCCTCGGTAGCACGTTTAATCATTTGCTGAGGAACACAGGACTTATCTGATTTATTCTTCTTTATTTCCATCGTCATGAGCTTCGTTAAGTAGTCGACAATATTCCTGCTATAGCCGTAATAAGCATCAGTAAGCTCATTGAGCTCATCATGAGGATCGTGAAGGATGTCCTTCTCTTGATCGTAAAACCTGCCATAGGTCATAAGTTGCCAAGCCAGGCTTGCTACTTGTTTTCCTTTGTTGTTATCTTTGTAGTCGTTGTTTCTCACATTGTCTTGCTGTTTTGTATAAGCAAATAAGTCGACTGAATCAATATTAGGCTAAAACTTACAAGTTCATGGGCCGTTCGAGCCATATTCCTGAAGATGATCCATATTGTCTTCTCTTCCAAAGGTTCGGCTCCTCTCAGCAATCCTTTGAAGTTATCCCAGTTGTCTATTGACGTTGGATTTTTGGTCATGTCTTAGATCTGGCAATTCGCTGTAACTTACACTGATCATCATATACCCCTATAAGGTGCCTTGCTACCCACTCTTTCGTGTCCCTCAGTGACAACTTGGGCAGATTTTTTCCTTGATTCTTCCTGAGACCAGCAATCTGTCCTGGAGGCAAACCATCGAGGGGTTCCAGTTCTAGATGCGTTGTATTTGCAATACGGTCTCTGAGCTCTTCTGCTGTACGTAATTCTCGATCTCGAGCTTCTTCATCCATTCTCTCGTAACTTGCATCAGAAACGGCAACTGACTGCATTCCTAACCCAGGTGGTGGGCTACCATCATCCTTGACTTCCACAACAAACTCTATACCACCCGCCTGTTTTTTTACTGTTATCTTTTTGCCACAGTCAAAATCACCAACGTCATTGTCTCCATCATCTGCAGAAGCAGAGGAGTGTAAGGTTAGGTGGTACATACCTTGCTAGCACCTTGAAGCTTCTGTTTTCCTTCTGCTTCTGTATCCAACAACTTGATTTGATTGATAGCTTCTTCAATTAGTGTTCTTGGTGACTTAGGTTGCTTTAGTTTTCCGGTTTTCGGATCACTGAGATCGTCCCGTACCTCAGCTGATATTGTAGTAACAAGATGCTCGCTGTAGATAGGATAAAGCTGTTCGTTTTTGGCATCGTCTGGGTCATAGTGTTCTTCCTTTACAGTATCATAGAATCGGCCGAAAGTCATAAGTTGCCAGATAAGATTTACAACCTGTCGTGTCTTGTTGTTATTCTTATACTGCGAATTTCGTGTATTGGGTTGCTGTTTAGTTGTAAGTGTTAGAAGATCTTCCAGAACTGCTACTAGACATCACAATCACTCACAAGCTTAAGTGCAGTCTGAAGCATATTTTTAAGGATCTCCCATACTAATCTTTCATCAAGATGATCCTCTGCACGGGCACCTTGTAATAACCTCTCAAAGAAGTCTTCGATCAAATTCTCTGAACAGATTAGTTCTCAACACACAAGAGTTCTGCAGATTTGAATACTTACGATCTGTCTCATGATTATATCGATCCCCGAAAAGATGTCGAGCCACCCATTCCGGGGTGTCTTTTAACGACAACTTACTATGCTGGCCCCTATTATGTGAAAGATCACTAATAAGTGCTGGAGTTAAACCGATGTCGTAGGCAAGTTCTGGGTGGTTCGATTCTCTAATGCGTTGTCTCAGCTCCCGTGCTTTCTCCAATTCATCTAATTGGAATTCAAGCTCCGCCCCCGCAAGAACAGACGATCCACTCAGAGGTCCCGTTGTATGCGTGTGTGTGTCTTCTTCTCCATTCTCTGCGTCGTCATCTTCAGGAAATTTCTCATTTGTCCAATATCTTCCTGACTGTGATGCCCATGAGCTGCCCGAATCTCCGCCACTTCCACTTGATGAGGGTTGACGGTCCGAATCACGAGTCTTCATTACCTTCCTGGCTTCTCTGGGTCTGGCAGTTGGTAGTCTCCCGGATGCCGATGATCGTGAATCCTTTAGTTTGCCATCAGTATCATCTTCATCGCTTGAATCGTTGAGATCTTTATCAGATCTTTTTCTTGCTTTCTTGGTTTTGCGTCCAGAAGGCTTCGAATTAGGTTTATTCCTTCTGGGCTTATCGTCCTCATCCTCCTCACTATCTCCATCACCAGTTGCTTTTCTCTTCTTTCCCCCACCACCAGATCTGCTACCTCTGAAACTCTCACTCGCATGCCTACCCAGTCTAGATGACTCTCCTCCATCAGCTCCGCTGTTGCCACCTCGAGAGTTTTGCTTTGCATCACCAACTCCTCCGGATGGTTGGCTAGTGCCAGATGTGACTTTGCGAACACCAGGTCGGGCGCTACTAACATCTCCAAGTGACGATAAGTCTCTCTTAGCCTTCTTTGACGGTATCTTGCCTTCATGCATATCATCTGAAGTTTTTACAGTCTCAAGTACCCTCTTCTTTCCACACTTAGTAATTTGTCCTTGATGTTCTTCTATCTGAAGAGTCGCTTTTCCCTTCCCTTTCTTGTCGATCTTCTCCTTATCCCTTTCTTTCACAGTTTGATTGCTAAGATTATCTTGTGAATCAGATGCTTTTTCCTTCTCGGTTCCCTCCGCTCCGAGATGCTTTTGAGTAGAGCTGAGTGGTATCTTCGCAGCTTCTTCTTCCGCAGCTTTCTTTTTCGGAGCCACTTTTCCATTCTTACGCATTTTTACAGCTTCCGCATATCCGAGCAAGATCTGATTCATTGCTGGTTTGGGTGTAGCGGGCTTTTCTGAAGCTGTGCCAGCTTTAAATGACTCCTCTTGATACTTCATTGCTGGTTGGTTGAATGGAGCTGCTTTTATAGCAGACTTTGTGTTGGAGGAAGTATTGTCGTCTTCGCCAACCTTTTCTCGGTTACCCCAGTTACCCTGCTTTGGAACACTTGCTTTCAAAGTCGAAAGCTCTGCAGCCGAAATTTTGCTAGCCGAGCTCGTATATTCACCTGTTCTAAATTTGGAATAGAATTGCTCGTGAGTAGGTAGCTCAGCAAACAGATCAAAAATCACCATGTCTAGTGAGCTTGTCGCTGCCAAAAACGATACCTTAAGACGAACAGGAGTTGAAGAGTAGATCTGGCCTGGCAGATGCGTTCGCACGGTGACTTCTACACGAGGCGTAGGCTTGCTGTCACTGTCTTCGACAGACTCTATGAACTCCCTGCACTCCTTACGTTCACTCTCTTGCAGGTCCACTCCAAAGCCAAAGGTATTGAATACTCAAAGTTTCTCAAGACCGTGCCAGGAATCAAAGCGGCGGTTCCTGGAGAAATTCTTAGGAGATTTTTCTTTTAACGATGTCGCTTAAGACCTGTAAACACTCACAGACGTGTTGAGTATATACTTAGAAGAATAGATAAGTCTTGATGCGGATCAATATCAAATCAGATGCTTGAAAACTCTCTGACTTAAGTTCATAAATCTTGACTGTGGCAGCCTATTCATTTCGTTTACTAACCTTCTAAGCTGTTTAGTTAAAGAAAGCCGTTTTCATTTGCTGGACTAACAAAGCTTATGACGCTAGGGTAGAGAGCGTTAACGGACTTGGGACTCTTTGTAGGTGTGATAGTTTGCTTGGCGATTGATACATGGATGAATGCGGACTTCAGGGTTGAAAGACACATTTAAACAACTTAACATGGCTGACAAAGACAAGGTTAGGATGCTAGTCTATGTTATTGATAGCCAATTGAGAAATGTTCTTGAATGATGGATAAAACCTCAAGATTATCATCGTAAGGTATTAATTTCAAAGAGTTGGTTAATTTCGCGGGAGTTTCCGTCTGAAGGATGCTGTGATAATGGTAACATCTCTCTTTTCATACCGTTACCAAGAGTAATCATATTCTCACAACTTCTCTTACAAAGATTTTATTTAAGTCAAAGTGTCAAGCAGCCACTGTGGTGTACCAACATAATGAAGTCTAGTCGAAAAAGTTTATATTGTGACAGGTGTATGTATCTCGACCAGTGTACTGCTTGCGTCTCTCAGGGCTGCTCTTGAAAATATCCAACGACAGGGAAACATGTTGACCACGGTAGAAGGATAAGGCTTAGATCTTCAAGAAAATGATAATGATGTAAGGTATGAATCGAGTTGGTTTCTGGAGACAAACTGAGGAAATAATCAACTATTCTTTCTCCTCAGACCCATATTACGTCAATGAAACTTGTTCCGTCATATTCTTCAAGACGATCAGTTCTTTAAAATGTCTACCAGTTTTGGAAATCATCCAAAGTAGCAGTTATTTCGAGTGATTGATTTTGGGATTAAAATGGCAGCAGCAACGGGCAGAAGATTGGAGTAAAAACCTTTTATTGTGATTCAAATTGTTCCTTTGGCAATTGATGTATAGTATACCGAGCACGCCTTTGTTGAGTGTTTTGCATCTTGACAAGTGTATCACAATGTATGCTCAACGTGAAGTTATAGACGACTACTAATCTATCCTTTGAGATACCCCCAAAACGTAGCCACACTTCAAGCAATCACGTACGCGCCAGTTGGACTTGTCAAATAAATATTTGATGTATTAAATACGTACAAGAGGTGTTGATATGAATTTTGGATCTCAAACGGTGTATCAAGTCATATGACTAGCCTAAACTTTTTTGGAATATATACGAACGCCAACGAACCAGCGGTTTTTGATCTTAAGGATAGACACCATCACCAGGTTTGTTCTCAAAAAAGGTTTCTGGAAGTTTCCACCCCGGAACTGTCTTCTCCATGCGTTGCGTTGAATCTTTTACGATATCATAACCAAAGTTATAATTGTAGAAGTCTTCGGGTGTTTCTGAAGAAAAAGCCGGACGTTAGTAAGGATTCAGCCATGATTGTGGGTTCTGTAACTCAGGGCACTAACTTGGAACATCTTGCGCAGGCATGAAACTTGCAGCTTCCGCATGAATCTTTTCCGGCTCATCTTGTCCAGCATTACTGAAGACCGTCATGACACTCGCTCTATCTCGTCGGATATCCTCATATATCTGTAAGCGTTCCTCGAGAGCTCCCGGTTTATAATGGGTTAAGGCGATTCCAAGAGCAACAGCATCTTCAATTGCTTGCGCTCCTCCCTGGCCTTGATCTTTATGAAGTCAGTGAAGAAACTGAAAGGGAGAAATAGTCATTACGAGGAAGCATTGGGTGGGCTGCATCGCCAGTCAAAACTAGTTTGCCTTTGTGCCAAGATGGAATAGGCGCGCGGAATAGAAGTGGCCATTGTGTTATATCTTTAGCTTTCCTGGAGATCTACATTAGCTTAACTCCGTCATCATGAACCAAATCACTTACTTCAAGACTGCAAGAATTGAGGGATGGAAATCTGAATATCTCTCTAGTAAGGCAGATACATCCGCTGGGGTCTTCCAATCTTCTTTCTCGAGATCTGTGTCACTTTTAAATATAGCTACAAAATTGTGAATCTCGTTACTGAATCTTTGTGTAAGTCTGGGCATTTGGCTGCGAGAAGGGATGCATACTTTCGACATGGATACCACACTAGCCTCCTTCCTTCGGCAACAAAAAATTTCACTCGACCATCATCATCTTCAGTGAACTGTACTGTTTCTGGATCTGCAGCTATTTCTGCTGATGGGATGAGAAAGCGAAAGGCAAAATTGTAATTTGACGTTGGTAAAGCTGGATTAGGTTTTCCTATAATTTCCTCGACAGAACTGGAATGTACACCGTCGGCTGCTATGATCAAGTCACCGGTGGCACTTTTCCCATCTGTAAAGTATATAGTTCCCGTCTTAGGATCCTATTATAACCTATCAGTTCATGACAAACCATTCATGGGTGTACATTTACATGTTTTATAACTTCACTTTTCAAGTGTACCACAGCAGGGGCGCCTTCTCCTTTGGTGCCAGTTGCAAGTCGCTTCAACTCTTCATGCAGATCAACGCGATGAGCAAAGAACCACGGCGCTCCATACTTTTTTGTGATGTAGGAATCATCTGTTTCGTGGAATTTCACCATAGAATTCCCATGCGCTCGAAAGGTGCATTTACTCGTCACAAATCTCGACTTTATTGGATCGAGACCCCATGCCAACAACCCTCTAGAAGCATTTGGACAAACATGAATGGCAGCACCAAGCTCATTGTTCAACGATGAACGCTCGTAGATTTGAACATGGTGACCTGCACGTCGGCACGCAATCGCTGCAGAAAAGCCAGCTATGCCAGCCCCCACAATGAGTATGTTCAATGAGGTCGCGTCGGCTGAAGTCATGTTTGGTAGCGTAGAGTAAGCTTGCGTCTTTGACGAACTGGGTTCACGATAAAGAACGAACACAATGAGCGAGACAAGATCATCGCGTCTACTGGCCACATTTGTGCAATGGTGTATGCTTCATTATTGTCAAGGGTGTCGGTTGACGACAGGGAAGCTGGACCTCTTAGCAATCAAGTTCGGCCGCATTACCGGACACAGAGTGCATATACCGACCATACTGTATTTGAGTGGTCTGTTAGTATTAGAACGAGAAACCTGCGGCATGACAGGCATTTCATCCAACCATTGAATATCAGGGATCGCACATCCCCTGCGATCCGGGGGAAGCAAGAATATCACCCCACCGCGTGCCATGTTTCGAACTTAACTGCATTCTCTTCACAGTATGTAGCCTTTCTTTAGCTGCAGGTCCAGTTAAAGAAGATGAATTGATCAATCCACATCCTCTTTGGGAGCAAAAATCAATATAAACTTAAAACCTGGCTGCCCGATACACGGCAAATTTTGCTACCCCTGAATCCCGACTAACCTTGGGGCCGCTGCCGACATGTACTTCAAAGCTGCAGACATCTGTGTTGCATGATACTGTTCCTTTCCCTGTCATCACTTTTGCCTCATTCATAATTTCTTCTTTCTTCCAGCCTGACATATTAAATTACGCTCTGTCCCAAAGAGATGCAGGGTACCAGCATGGAGAAAGATAGCCCTCAAGTCCTTGAGACGCATCAACCACTACATGAAAGACCTATATCAGCGGAGTCTGTGATCGATAAACCGGCAATGGAAAAGCCAGATCAAAGAGTCAATGCTGACGTTGAGGATGGGCAGGAACCTATTCCTCACCTACACATGAAGACATATCTAACTGTCTTTGCAATATGCTTAATATACTTTGCCCAACTAATCAATGTCGTTGGTGCCGGAGCTGTGAGTTTAAATCCCAGCTTATTCTCTGACTTTGGCTAACTTTCGAAAGCGCGCTCAAGATATCAGTTTTGTGCTTGGGGATTCTAAAGATAGTGTTTGGCTTACATCCGCTGTTACCATTTTCACTGTCGTACTCAGTCCTCCAGTCTCCCAGGCAGCAGATTACTGGGGTCGCAAATGGTTTCTTGTCATTTTGACGGCGTGCGGTGCTGTGGGTAGCATTCTTGTCTCCCGTGCTACATCAATGAACATGGCCATTGCGGGCCAATGTATTGCTGGACTGTCATATGGCGCCCAACCACTTCTCCACGCGGTCACATCAGAAGTTCTTCCTCGCAAGTACAGGCCATTTGCGCAAGCAGCCGATAATGTCGCAGCAGCATTGGGTGGTCTTGTAGCACTTGTGGTTGGAGGAGCCATGACAAGAAACAACAATCATGAAGGATTCCGAAATTATTGGTACATGACTACTGTGATTTATGCTGTAGCAGCCATTCTCTGCTGTGTGCTTTACAACCCACTAGTTCGTCCTTCACAACTTGGCCTTACAACTATGGAGAAAATGAAGAAGCTAGACTGGATAGGATATGTCCTTCTTGCGTCAGGCTTGGTCCTGTTTTGTGTCGGACTTTCTTGGTCCCAGAATCCGTACCAGTGGACCGATGCCCACATTCTGGCACCATTCCTCGCCGGCGTGGCCCTTATCATTGTATTGGCTGTATATGAGACAAAGTTCAAGAAAGATGGCATGTTTCACCATGGTCTTTTCTCTCAAGGATGGAACTTTGTGATCGCACTAATTTGTGTATTCGTGGAGGGTCTCGTTTTCTTTGCCGCAAACAACTACTTTGCATTTGAGGTCACTATACTGTACGAAACCGATCCTCTACGCACTGGCATCCGGTATGGTATCAACTTCATTGTGTATGCAATAGCAGCTGTTCTCGCAGGTGTTTTCTGCTCGACCACGAAGAAGATCAAGATACCAACTGCGGTCGCATTTATTTCGATCATTGTATTTTTCATCTGCATGGCAACAGCAACTCCAGCGTCGTCGAACCCAGTTTGGGGCTACCCCGTATTTTTAGGAATTGGACTGGGTGTCTGCCTATGTGCTTTGCTCACTGCAGCTCAACTCAGCACACCTGTGGAGCTTATTGCAATCACCAGTGGTTTGATGATCTCGGTTCGATCCCTTGGGGGATCTATAGGCCTAGCAATCTGTAAGTTTCAATACAATATATACTCGATAGGTACCCACCTAATATTCAAACCAGACAACGCAGTTTTCACTGCCAAATTCACTTCTAATCTTGGTCCTAAAATTGCAGGAGCGGTCTTACCACTTGGCCTCCCACCAACTTCTCTTCCAGCCTTAATTGGGAGCCTGGCAGCCAACAACCAGACAGCTCTTCCTCTGATACCTGGAGTTACTCCTGAAATTATTGGAGCTGGAGTTGGTGGTTTATTTGAGGCCTATAGCATTGGGTTCCGCTTCGTTTGGATTTCAGCTGGCTGTTTCACAGTCATCGCAGCTGTTCGTAAGTTGACTCCAACTCTTCACGAAAGATTCGAACTGATAAGCTATCCCGTCTAGTCGCTATGTTCATCTCGGATCCTACTAAGGAGTTCAACATGCATATTGATGCGCCTGCTGAAAAAGACGAGGACTTATACGCTAGCAATTAGAAGGCTAATTAGAAGCTTTAAACTCTACCGAACGTAGCTCGCATGACTAGTATAGCACATAGAGAAACCTTAGAATTCATTAAAATTCAGCACCTCTTTATATCCAGATGTCCTAAAGCTTAATAAACAATCTTATAATTGCAGAAATTTCGATAGCAAAATTGAGAATTGCGTTCAGTAACCTCTACTCCTTGTAGAAAAGTCTTCGTACTCTCGCTTAAACTTACGTGGCTCATTTCGTCTTCACCCATCTGGTTCGGCTTATAGACTCCTATAGGCCCATACCAGCCCGTAACCCCAGAAGTCAATTAATGCCGTATGTCTGAACCATTACTTTTACTCCCCCACGCTCCATACCACGGATCAAATTCCGTCGCACCGTGCCGCTTATGCTGCAATGCTGGATTTCGGTAGGCGGCCGGGGATGGTACGGGACAGGCGTCAATAAGCAGTTGTTTCGCTTGGCATATACAAGGTGCAAAGTTACATCGAATCCAGTTAATAGGTTTCCCATTTGCAGGATCTGTACGAACAGATATTATTTACTAGGACTGCTCGCCTATTTCGACGAATGTATCAACGTTGTAGGAACCAGCTGTTGCACTAGCAGCTGCTGGCTGCTGGCCGCTTGTTTCGCCAGGATCTAAATTTTCATCATCGAGCAGTAGAGCGAGGCGGCAGTTTTGAGCGTCAAGCCCTTTACGTATTACTGCTCATATCGTTGGCAGGGTCGGGGACATTCAGATGCTCAAATCCAGGAATTCCCGCAAGGATAAAGTCGACTGGGTCGGATATTTATGCGGCTATTTCTGTCCACCGCAAGACAAGCAAACATTTAGCGTCTCAGACTATCACTCTTTGGTATTCACCTCCTAGTAAGCCTTGCCATGCCCGATTGGCATAGTAATGAGACTTGGCCATGGCATCCCAGTTCCGGGGAATCTTTAAGCTTGTTCCTGTGCCTCTGAAGCATTTGGGCTGCATTAACAACGAGACTGAAGCGGGTTTGATACTACTGTATTTTGAAGGGATCAATAAACTTTATACTCCACTACTGTAGCCTGTGTGCGAGTAGTTATTCAAAGGGGTGTCTTTTTAATCTATACTAGATTTCATTGACCGTCCAACTCTGGTGTATAACGCGAATATACGAAGCTTTTTAGCCAGTCCTAGCGTCTCTAATGCTCGAGTAGTGGAGGATATGGATGATTTCCGTCGGAAGGGTGGAAAAAATTAGATCCGCGCTCCTAGTCTCTCTCCACATCCCACCATCTCATGTCGGCTTTGGTTCGTTACCGAAGTTATACGAGAGATGCTGTATAGTCACGACTATGGTTAAAGAGTCAGAGTAGAGCTAGATTTAGCGGTAGATTCAATGGTGGAGCGACTGAGACGGAAGAACTAGAAAAAGGAAAAGCTATTCCCAAGGCAAAGAGGCAAGCAGAGGCAAGCAGAAAGCTCTGATTTTGACACGGCAGTTTGTTGTTTGAGATCAAGGATGTCAGTACTACGTCGCAGGGTATGGAAGTATTCGGAAGAGTGCCGTGGGGTAGGCCGTTCCTTCTATGGACCAACTATTGAGGAAAATGATAGCACAACAGTGGTTCAAAGGTTCCTCTGTAGTCATTCGAGCTTCTAGTCAATAAAGCCTGTTATCTGTGTTGACTCGGGACCATGAAACTGCTCCCCCGTTGTGACATCCCGTTACAACTTAGACAACCTGGGTTTAGTGTGAAAGTTCCTGCATTTGGAATTCACCCTTGATATTCACATCCGTGCTGTTCTCGCTGGTATATGTAGATTGATCGACAGCAATCGACCCATCATCAAGAGCATATCAAAACGTGTACAAGCTTTCCACTCATTTTCATACTAAGATCATCATCAGTACTGCCTCTTCGATGGCGTTTGCACCAGCAGCAGTTCCCGTTGTGATTACAAGTATACTTTTCACCAGTATTGCCTTTATTACTGTTGTGCTTCGATTATGGACTCGACTGGTCGTGCTCCATAATGCAGGAGCTGATGACTATCTTATGGCTGCTTCGATGGTAAGAGATATCAGATATACTTGGTTATTCATTCCATGTAAATACTGATTTGTAATATCAGTGCTCGTCAATTGGGTTTGCAATAGTGGTTTTCTATCGTAAGTTGTTGAACCTTTCTTGATTTACCTGAAAACATCGCTAGGCAGCGGGACGTCGCCTAGTATTCTCATATAAATACCAATTTCATCTGAACATGCCTATTATTAAATCACTGACTGACTCTGCTAGAAATCAAATATGGCTTGGGGTCACCTTTTCTCTCAATGCCACCAGAGAATCTCCCAAAATTCCTACAAGTAAGCTCCTACCCTCTCATCTCTACGAACAGGTACTAATACTTCATAGTGCCTATGGGCCACTATTCCGATGTACAATCTCGCTCTGACATTCTCGAAACTTTCAATCATCTGTCAATATATGAGAATTTTCACACAAAAGAATGTTGTAAAGCTGTGCAGAGCGATGGTTGGAGTTCTTATCGTTTATGGCATGTGGACTGTTATAGGTTCAGCGCTCATGTGCATACCTGTGTCGCATTTCTGGGACCTTTCGCTGAATGGGAAGTGCATGAACAGACTGGCTTTTTGGTTCTCCAATGCTGCTCTGAACATTGCCACTGATATCATGATATTCTCAATCCCCATGCCACTCTTGAAGCAGCTCCAACTGCCTAAGAGGCAAAAGATAGGACTCATGTTTGTCTTCGGGTTTGGTGCATTGTAGGTAATGGCTTCCACGAGTGAAGATCGTTGACTAATAGTCATGTAGTGTTTGCGTCACTAGTGTCATTCGTCTAAAGGCTTTATATGAGATCTCTGTTGCGACGGATACTTCGTGTAAGTACGATTGCACATTCCCTATACGTCACTAACTATCAATAGTGGAGGGTGTCAACGCTGCAATCTGGTCTGGCATTGAAATTAATGTCGCCATCGCGTGTGCTTCCCTCCCAGCACTGAAGCCACTGATTGCAAAACTAATTCCTGGGTTATTATCAACCGTTTCTACTCGCGACCGCTCAGGCATGAATAACCTCTCTGATCACGTCGGTAGCCACCAGATGAGCAATTTGCAGAGCAGAAATAAGGAAACCAACTCGGAAGCTATTAAAGTTGTGCAATCCGTCTATCAGACAAGAGAGATAAGAGCAAGTCTTGAGGGTAGTGAAAAAAGTCTTGTGAACTGGAAGTCGGAAATAGCTTTTGCTGAGCCAAAGAAGCAACGACCTTTCGAGACTGTCTAAACTTTGCATGTTAAAACTACTGTGTATAAACCCCGGTGCTCTGACATGGCTAACTGCGGCTTGAAGTGTGCTTGGTTCGAAAGCTCCGTCTGTAAAAGACATGTAAAATGTAGAGGGGCAGCAGGTTATCAACAGACACTTACCAAAACCCACCTAAGATACTCAGGAAGTCATTTAGCTAGTAGATCGTTTAATATGAGTTTTGATAGGAGAGGCTTTCATCCAGAGATTCAACGATTGACCGTTTTCAGCGTAAGTTCTTATCAATATTCTAGGATGATCGAGACCCTATTGTACTGTCTCTCATTTGTCGTTTCATTTATCAAGAACCTATTCAACCTCAGGATAAATCTGACAATTATTATCTAGATGTCTTGTGATTGAATAAGCAACGCATTGAAGCTTTTGAGGCTAATCGAGAAACGTCTCACCAAGACTCTTGTATTATAAACCACCTAAGGAAGCAAGCTCATTGGAAAGAATTCTAGATTCCTATATCACCATATTACCTTGTCACATGTGTATCAAACAACACAACTTGGCTTCTATGTTTCCGACACGTTTCTTTCGATTGCCACAAACAGACAGCAATCCACTGGAACTAAATCATACGGATGCGAGTGAATATATATAATACACTGCTGGACTTTTCGAAATACATACGCCTCCTTAAAAATGACGCATGGTTTCCGCAATTCCACAAATCTTCTTTGAATACTTCACAGGATGGTGCCGTAAGGTAGAGAAGATAGGGGGAGGAATAATACTGTCCATGCCGGCACCTTATTTATAGCTTTGATTGGTTCATGAAACTCAACGCGTGCTCCGACAACTGATTGTGGAGCTATCTAAAATATGGCGAGGAATTCCTGTTTACTCATTTTGTCACATTCCAAGGTCTGGTAGTTACACATACCCGTTGTTATCTATCTTATCCGTTAGACATTGTCTATGAGTTATCAGGGTTCAATCGGCACTTCCAAAGATCGATCGTCCCGATCTTCCAGATTTTGACCCGCAATCTAAGCCGCACTGTGGAATTGTCATTTCTGTGGATACCAACGGTTCCTACTTCATACGCAACGCACAATGGAGCCTGTACCGAATGGTAGATGCTAGGTGGGACCTCGAATGTTTCCAAACTGACTTTTGGCCCGGGTGGGTTTCTCTAGTGAGATTTTCCAATCCTTTCGGGAGAACGAGTCAGAAGTCATGTCTGTGCAGGAGAACATGACCCCGTATCGAAGTTGCCGAAGGTGCAACATCTGGTCCAGTAGGAGCAAGCTGTTATTTTATTCCTCAAGTAATAGATGTACTATGCTTTCCCCGTGGCATGATTTTTTGTGGCGATTCTTTTCATATAAATGTTTCATTTTATTTGAAATCGGCAATAAGGCACCCTGAAAATCCATTCAAGTGATGATTCATATATTTCATGAAGATGTGATCCAAGTTTTATAATATGAATATAGGAAAACTGAGATTGAAACATCTTGTAATTTAAGTTTGATCAGTGTTGATCAGAGGAATAAATCTTGGTATAACTACCATATCCTGCTAAGATCATTAGCTCTTTTGTTATATTTGCAAACTATGATTATAATGTGAGAGACCTTAGTTGATCAAAGTGAAGCCATTTACTATCTATTTATAACTTGAGAACCTCGGTCTACGTATATGAGTAAAATCAGAATAATTAAAGAACCTAGCTGGTTAGACGTGACGAGCACCTCCCCCTTTTCAAAAAATCCCACTTTCTTCGTAGCTCTCTCAGGACTGCGAGCTAATCAATAATCAACACCCATCCAAAGTTCTGTTGCACGTCTGCAGAACCCCTTTTCTTGTGATATGCCGGGACGCAAGCAGGAGCATGTGAAATATGTCAATTTTGGCTAGGCCGTTCCGTCCTACACCATGCAAGTCTCTTAATTCGGAGACATTTAGCAGCCATTTTCACATCACCTGACAACACCACTTTCCAGTCAAAAGCTCTTGTTGCATATCGTAAGCTCCAACAGAAAAGCAAAGTCTCGTCTCTGCCTGGCCAATCACAATCAATACCTTACCACCCACAAACATTTTGTCGCACACCTAAGGGTGACAACAAAAGCAAACACGAAAGACCAGCACACAACCACATCTACCACACCAATCACGCCTTCACCCAAGTGTCTTGCTTTCCATTCAAAAAAGTTTGTTGCATATCTACTCCCTACACACCCCTCCCGCAAGATGCCCTCCGTTCCACCGCATTGCGTTTGTTGCACATCTACACATGCAATCATCCAATATTGTCCAATTACCCTCCTTATTACCCCCAACCCCCCTTGCTAGGACACTAGAATCAAATTAACGGTGTCAGGCTGACCAATGATGAGTTGAGCTTAGGACGAGGAGCATTTTGTCGCAAATCTAACAGAGGGCGACGTTTTCTCTTTTTCAGCATCTGGTTGGGTGGCTTGGGAAATGCGGAGGTTGGGGAGACGGGGATGAAGTCGCACAGTGCAACCTTGCAGCACCCCGCTAGATGATTTATGATTTTAGGAACTGTAGGATGTAAAACAAAGCTTGAAGAGCTGCTTGAATGTTCAACGCTAAATGGTCCTTCTTTGCGAGTTATTAACAACGATACGCCGTTTCTGAATTATAGTTGCGTCGTATGTTGTGTAAACGGCCGTCAACATAAAGACAGTGACTGTAGAAGGCCTTGAGGGGTATAAGACAGCTCTGCATATGAGAAAATGATGTCAAATGTGTTGACAAGCTTTGCTTTTTGTGATATAGAAAGATTGCAAGGCTCACGGCTGTGGTCATTTATGGACTGATCTTCCTCCATCTATTGTTAATAACGGCCTTTGGAAGTGTTGAAGTTTGCGAATATATGACTCTCTATGGCCATAGCTAGTCAAAGATATCCGTGCTACACGACTTCAGAAACAATACTTATTGCTGGTACCCAACTGTGATGAATTCAGTCTGTAAAGTTTTCATCAGCTGTTGATTCATCCCATCTCAAACATCTGTATATGCAGGCCAGCCCATCTCCTCTACAGCATTTATATCCAACACCATCCATCCCCATGCTCTTCCTGATTCGCCCCATTGCAGCCCATATCTATCCTTGCTCATGATATACGTTCCGTCTTCAGATCCAGCTTTGATCTTCTCTGCCGTTGCTAAACTCATGAAATGATCTCGTTGAGGATAATCTAATGCCAAAGCATTTCCTGTGATTCCATGACATAAATTCGGTTCTTTCTTGAGTAAGCCATCCCTCCAGATGCACTGCCTGGCAAGTTTGATTGCGCCATCGATTCGAGACTGCAAATTTGGAAAATGCTGTCTCAGTCTAATCAAAGAAAGCACAAACCCCGGTGCACCGTGACATATTTGAGTATAGTAGACAGATTCGGGGTTATCTGCAAAATCAGGTTTATCTGAGCGGCAGTGCCAGTTACCGTTATCACATTGCGCATCGAGGTGTTCAATTAGGTTACCCTCAAGGCGGGATGCGTATTTCGGACTGCACAGAACTATCTGCGAGATGATCCCGATGCTGCCATGCATGGCTCCAAAAAGCGGCTGATTGTTCCACTTCCAAGGTTGATTATTGAGACAATGCTAGGAAATCGAGTTTCAATTAGCTTGCTGAACATGATGGAAGCGATGATCTCAAATAAAGCAGCGTATCTCATACCTCGATAATTGAATCCGTAACTGGGTCTAAGTCCCGACTGGTCTTAGGGATCCAGTGTTTGATGATTCGAAGAAGTGCAAGTACCCCTGCTCGACCTTGCAAAAACTCATTCTCAGCAGCATCAGTTTCGGTGTTGAAAGCTATGGCACCATTCTTTACTTTCTCAATAGATGTGAGATCATTGGTAGCAATGGCTTTGACGGTGTTGTATGCCATATATTCGTTCTTAATTCCAATACTAGTACCAGCAATTGGGATATTGTCGGATCCACAGTCGAGATATGCAATGCACCAGTCAAAGGAAAGTCGCCCTTCTATCATAAGATCTGGGTGTGTTTTAGAAAGCCAAAAGAATAGATAAGCTATTGACGATGGCCCTGTCCAGAGCCCTTGGGGCTCCTTCTTGAATTCGCTTGTATCTACCCAAGGATTTTGAGGGGGACATTCGACAATAATAATGGTCAGAGACTTGACTAATTGGGGGTGGGTATCTGGCAGTGTCGATAACTTTCCGTCGACCGCGGCAACGTTTGGAAAATTGGTCTGGGGTAAATCTTTGGAGTCCACCATAGCTTTTAGTCTAGATTATAGATATAATGATAGTGACAGTTATACTTTTTTAGCAACTACTCGATTTACAGTCAGATATGCATATATGATCGTGTACCGGAGAAGACAAACAGGATTCACCCCACTTGTCAAACGCACCAATTGCTGACGCTGACAGTAACAGGTTGTAGTGTGGTACAGGGGGCGCGGGCCGCCTTGAACAATATTTCGCGAGACCTCCCAGAATTTAATCGAAAGGCCCCTGAGCTAGCCGAGCTGTAATAGCAAGTGCATCACGTGAAAAAGTTCAGACTATTTTAATGTATCATTCTTATGGATTCTCTAGGAAGTAAAACACATTGAGTAGCTTTCCCAGAAATAAACAGGGAACATGTGTCTTTTTATCTAAGAATATGTTGTTGTCATGTTGTCCCAATATACGTCGATAAAACTGAACTTCAATATGTCTTCTACCCCTCATGAGTATGACCGAGGCCTTTTTAGCGACGTATAGAGGTGAAGTCAGAAGCCGAGCAGCATACCATTATAAGCTATATGCGCCAAGGTAACTTCCTACCTAGACTAACCGGTCTGAAAGCATTTTTGTTGCTTGACTAATAAGGTCTGTCATTTCCAAAGTCATTGATTCATCACTCGTGTTCAGATATCTCACCCCCAATAATCAGCACGAAACCTCGATTACAATTTTCAAAGATGAGCATCTCAGGACAACTTTAGGATAGGTCAGGTATTTACTTTGTGTTAATTTCAGCTTTCGTAGATTTCCTAAACAATATACTTGAGCTGTGACAAATCATAGCTGCAAAAGAGCTTCTCGTCTCATTGAACTCCAGAAATTACAAAGCACCAGGACGAGGCTGTTTAGCTTAATGAAGAAAAAGTTAGAGGTACTGCCTGGTTAGTTTCGTCATAGGTGAGAATGAACGGTAGGCTCCTCTCTACTGATTTTCACATAGCCAGCTTTCAATATAGAGCAAGTCCCGGTCCCTGGAAGCTACCATGATGAGCATTATTTACGGAACTTTCAAAGCTTGAAGGTAATTACAATAGTAGAAGCGATGCACCCGATCAATACGCCTTTCCTTTCGGATGATACACTGTAAGTGAATGATAGCATGGCGGCGATATAAATGTACATCTTCCCAATTGATGCTGTTTTATCCTATAGGCTAATCCCATTCTACCTAAATTCACACCATTAGATTCTAAGTTTTAAAGTAAGTGATCAGAGAGACGTTGTGATGAAAACCACTACAGTGCGATGGATGCGCGGAATTGTGATTGCTCCAATTCGCAACTTAAACCTGGTCTTAACGACTTCCGAAGATCCAGTAGTAGTCGCAAGTATGCGGTAGTATCAAATCCAGAGCGTAATGCCACCACATTCTGGCTGCATGTTAACGGCTCTATCGCCATCCTCATCTGTGGTGTGACGACAACATGGCGCTCTAGACGTGCCTCCAGGCGGCAGGACACCAGTGTGCATGATCAGACCCCAAACCGACTGAGCAGAGGTGCATTAGAAGGGGGCTAAAGATAAGGGGAACGAGGGCGAGGACATTAAAATTGTAAAGCGGTGGTATATTGGTACACGCGTTTGTTTTCCACTGGTGGCGTATGGCAAATCTGGGTGTGGGGGCAACTAGCATCCACACAACGAGAAATTAAAGACGTGAGCAATATTCGATGTGACTTAGTATCTACGTGTCGAGATATAGTAATATGTACGAAGTTCTACCCCGCCTCCATGTTTGTGTGCTCCTCATACATGACTCATCATACGACCTCCTTTTGCGCCGCCTCGACACCATCAACGTTAGCCTCTCGCTTAGCATAACCCATCTCTGCGGCGTAGGTCGAGTGTGGAACCCAACTGGCACTCTTTCGTGGGGAAGTCTCCTCCATCATACGGTCGACTTGCTCTAATGTAAGACCCTTAGTCTCGGGGATCAAGAAATAGGCGTATACGAAGCAGACGGTGCAAAGAGAACCCCATAAGAAGAAGATCTTAGGTCCGAGATCTACCCCACCACCATCGGTAGAGGTGATGTAAGGAGTGATGATGGTGATGATCTAAAGTTTATATTAGTATTGAAACTCTGTGTTGCGGGGTTAAGGTTTGGCGAAAAGTTTGCCATGAATTAGGGGGAGGTTGGGACGTACGCAGTTCCATAGCCAGTTGGAGGCGGTAGAGAGAGCAACACCACGGGATCTGATTGGTAATGGGAAAATCTCGCCGATAACGA
>Ga0247807_10000433_pt1 | contig 26091 bp, 24 predicted proteins | sample UWRJL074202C1_FD_179931 | JGI IMG/M metagenome (GOLD analysis project Ga0247807, IMG submission 179931) | Plant litter microbial communities from Arlington Agricultural Research Station in Wisconsin, United States - UWRJ-L074-202C-1 | ecosystem: Environmental > Terrestrial > Plant litter >...
ACCAGCATCTGGCTGTGAGATAAGTAGATTGTTTATGTTAACTCCGAGCTTTGTAGCATAATCAGGATCCATAGCATGTTCTGCATCGATATATGCGCATACTCCTCCTTTCTTTTGTGATTCTGCTATAACGTGAAGGGCCAGGGTAGTCTTACCTGATGATTCAGGTCCGAATATCTCAATAATTCTACCTTTAGGCAGTCCTCCAACTCCGAGAGCGGCATCAAGTCCTATTGAACCTGTGTGCACCACATCAACATTTAGTCTCGGTTTTTCACCAAGCTTCATTATTGATTCGTCTCCAAATCGACTTTTTATCTCTGCTATAGTATCAAGGATAGAGGAGTCGTTATCTTTGGCACCTTTTTTTCCTTTCTTAGATTTTGCGCCAGTGTCACTATCGATACTGTCATCTTCTTCGCCTTCCAATAATTCATCTTCTTCCTCTGGTGTAGGTTTTGATTTCTTTGAAAATTTTGCCATATTGTATTTTGTATTATTATTTAAGATTTATAATTATTTCGCGACTGAAAGCTTACTATTATAGTATATACTAACTTCCTTCGTAGCTTCCTTGCCAAATCTGTCTAAAGATTTTATTGTAATTAGGTTTATGCCAGGGTAGAGGAGGATGTCTTCTTGAAAACCACCCTTGATATCTATATATATTTTTCGATCTCCGATTATGATGTCGGATACGTTTTGAGTTGTGCCTGATATTTTATATATATTATCGCTACTTTGAATATAATTACAATCGCTATCTGCATTTTGCTCATTAAGACAGTTCAGAGTAAGTTCAGGTCCGCCTATTACTTTCCTCAACTCAAAAACTGTAAATGCGGATATACTTACCAATCCAAATACTAATAGGAATATTTTTATTTTTGTTTTGCCGTCTGTATATCCAAGTGTCATATTATACTATGTTGGTTAAATTTCTTTAAAAGATTTAATAAATTAATTATATCATGTTTTAGCATTAGCCAGCAGTATTTTCTGGATTTTCTGAAGTATTTTCATCATCCGATTCTTCTGATTCATCAGCGTCATCTGAATTCAAAACTAAGATATCGCGAGCCTTTGCTCCATCTGCTGGACCAATAATGCCTCGTTTTTCTAGTATATCCATAAGACGAGCTGCGCGAGAGTATCCAACCCTTAGTTTTCTTTGCAGGTATGATGTTGAAGCTTTCTTGGCTTCTATAACAGCAGCTTTGGCATCCTCATATAAGTCATCTTCGTCATCTAGATCATCACTGTCCCCGAATGAAGAAGAGAATATTGCATTTGTTCCAGACGCTTCAGTATTTTCCTGAGGCCCAAGCTGAATGGTGTCAGGAATATAATCCATGTTATCAATCAAGTATTTAACAATTTTTTTAGTTTCAGTTTCGGTAATGTTAGGGGATTGAACACGCTGCGCGCTCGACATTCTTCCTGTAAGGAATAACATGTCTCCAGAACCCAAAAGCTCTTCAGCTCCTCGGGAATCAAGGATAGTTCTTGAATCGATTTGCGATGCAACTTGAAGGGCAAGACGGGTTGGAACATTGGCTTTGATAAGACCTGTAATAACATTCACTGAAGGTCTTTGTGTTGATAGGATCAAGTGAATACCAACGGCACGAGACATTTGGGCAAGTCGTACGATTCCTGCTTCAAGCTCTCTAGGATATGCCTGCATGATATCGGCCAACTCATCGATGATAATCACAATATATGGCATAGCGTCAGGCAACTCTGTTTTCCCGTCCTTCTTAAATTGCTCTACTGCAGGCGCCAAGATATTTTTATGATATGAGTCAATGTTTTGAACCGAGTGTTGTTCTAAGATGTCATATCTTCTGCTCATTTCTTTTCCGGCCCATTTAAGTGCAAGAATAGCTTTCTTCGGATCAGTGATAACAGGTGTTAGAAGGTGAGGGATTTTATTGTATAGCGTAAGTTCAACTCGCTTTGGATCGATAAAGATGAATCTCAAGTTTTCAGGAGAGTTCTTATATAATAGAGAGGTAACCACGTTGTGAATCATCACAGACTTTCCTGATCCGGTTGTACCAGCGATAAGGGCGTGGGGCATCTTAGCCAAGTTCTCGTAATACATCTTTCCTGACACACCTTTACCAAGTGCAATTAGAAGTGGGTCGGGTGAGTTTTGATATTCTGGTTGTGACAGAAGCGTTCCAAGTCCAACCATAGTTTTTGTCGAGTTTGGAACCTCAATACCAACGAGTGCCTTTCCTGGAATAGGAGCTTCGATCCGGATAGGGTGGGCAGCTAAGGCAAGTGAAAGGTTGTTTTGAAGGCCGAGAATCTTAGATAGCTTAACCCCTTCAGCTGGCTTAAGAGCGTATCTTGTAATAGATGGTCCAACAGAGATTTCATCCATTTCTACATGAACTCCAAAGTTTTGCAGTGTTCTTTTAATAATATTTGCATTGGCCTTAATGTCTCCAACCTCAGGCTTACCTTTGTCTCTTTCAAGAAGGGATAGGGGGGGTGGGGTATATGACTTACCGGTTAAGGTCATTGTTGCAGATGATATCAGACTATTATTTATATCGGACATTTCTTTTTCATCCTTTATTTCACTAGGTTTCTTGCTGTCTTTTAGGACATCACGGCGAGTGTCTTTTACATGCTCAGCGTCTATGTTCGCTCCTGTTATAGTAACTTCTTTGTCCTTAACACCCTTAATCTTCACTGGTGCAGTTTCATCTTCTTCAACGTCTTCCTCCTCTTCGACCTCGTCCGTCTTTGGTCCGATAGAAAATTCAAACAGTATGATTAATGATATTGATGCAACTGCCACGAGGAATATGTAACTTAGTACGCGATCAAACAAGTTAAGAATTGGGATTGAGATGAGTCCTCCAATCGCACCTCCCGCATCAACTATTGAAAGCTCTAGAATTCCTAAAATAGATAGTATCAATAGGGTCGTAAATATGATTTTGGTCTTTGCAAAAGAACTGCTTTCCTTATGTATTGCGTAAAAATAAGATTGGATGACGAACATCAAAGGCAGGAGATAATAGCCATATCCTAAAAGATAGGTAAAACCATTATATGTCATTCGGCCGAACGCTCCTCCAATGCCGACAGCGGACAAGGCAAAGAAAAGAAATAGGACGAAAAAGACAAGTGAGAGGGCTGTATTTTTCACATACGAATCATTGGGTACAAGTGTCTGTCTTATACTGCCAAAAAATCCTTTTATATCAAAGCTACTACTGCTCTCTGAGACACTATGTTTAACATTTTTTTTCTTAGTATTTCTTGTGTTCTTTTTGGACATATTGTTTATTTTAACATGACTTGAATCTGTCACTTGCTTTTTTACTTGTCTTATATATACTGCAAGTTAATGGACACAAAAAATAACAACAATCAATCAAGTTTGGTTATTAAAAGACAGGTTCAAGTCGAGGCTATTTCCAAGGCGGTCTATTTGATTACTAATTTATTCGAAGATTCAGAGCCACTTAAGATGTCTCTAAGAAGAGTATCTGTGGAGTGTGTGGAAAGCACCAACAAGAAGGATAGTTTTATACGGCTGAGCTCTCTGGTAAAGCTGTCTCATGAGATTGGACTTGTTACTAAGATGAATGCAGACTTGTTGCTTCGAGTGGTGGAGGATCAGATATCTGGAATTGATAAAAAAGTTGAGGCGGAAGAGGTGAGCATAGAGAATGTTTTGCTGGCAGAAGAACAGGTGGTAGCAGAGAAGGTTGTCGAGCTGGTGCCTATATATAATAAAGAAGAGGTAGAATTGGTTGTCGCAGATAAGGTGGAGAAGAAGGTAACGCCTTCAATCACGATAAATAACAATACTCAGAACATTAAAACCATAAACAACATATCTATGGATATCGGTTCGAGAAGGAAAAGGATATTGGAAATAGTTAAAGCAAGGGGGGCCGTAACTATTAATGAGTTTATAGAGGCCATTAAGGGTTGTAGCTCTAAGACCATACAAAGAGAGCTGACATCGCTAGTATTGTCCGGAACCCTTAAAAAGACAGGGGAAAGACGCTGGAGTAAGTATTCTTTGAAATAGTGTCCTTAATGTCCTATATAAAGGACATGCAAAGCTTTTGACCCATTCTCCTTAAAATTGTAATATTTAGCGGGTACATACGTTTGTATAAGTACAGGTTAGTTTTTGTAGTCCGTTTTGATTATCTACTGTATATGATACTCAAGACGGGTTCACAAAGATTTAGCCCGAGGAATGTGCGTCTGACAATTATCAATTATTATTAATAACAGACACTTAAAGCATATTCCTTTTAAATCAAATTATTATGAAAAATACAATAAAAACAGCTATCGTTGCTTTGGCCCTTGCAGTTTCTGTAAGTGCTTCAGCCGCTAACTACACATTTAACAAAAACCTAACAGTTGGATCAAGAGGAGCAGATGTTACTGCACTTCAAGATTTCCTAACAGCTTCAGGTCACTATACATATGGTGTATCTACAGGATACTTCGGAGCAGTTACAAAAACTGCTGTTGCAAAGTTCCAAGCTGCTAACATGATCTCACCAGCTGCAGGTTACTTCGGACCACTAACAAGAAACTTTGTTAATGGAATGGCTACACCTACAACTCCAACTACATCTACAACTCCTGGATGTACAGCTGGCGCAATGTACAGTAGTACAACAGGTGCTGCTTGTTCTACAACTCCAACAACTCCAGTATTGTCAGGACAAGAAGGATTTGGTGAATACAAACTTTCTCCTCAACCAGTTAACGACACTAACATCCAAAGAACTTCAGATGTTGCTGTATACGCTGTTGATGTAAAAGCTAAAAACGCTGATATTTCATTCGAAAGATTGACTCTTGACGTTGCTGTAGTTAATACAGTTTCATCTTCAACAGAAAATCCTGCAACTCTTATCAACAGAATTGTAGTTAGAGATGGTTCAACAGTATTGGCAACAATCCCTGTTAACACATCAACTTTCGCAAAATACTCAGGTACAGCTAACTACTACGTACAAATCTCAGGTCTATCAACAAGAATTGCTAAAGATACTATAAAAACATTTACAGTATCATTTGACACAAATCCAATTGATTCACAAAGAAATGTAACTATCGACGTTGCTGCTAACGGAGTTAGAGTTGTTGACGGAAGAGGTATCAGTACATACAACGCTTCATCAATAGGAGCAAGAAACCACTCATTCAAAAAGTCTGGTAACTCAACTCTATTGGTTAAGTCAGATGCTACAACTATCTACTCAACAAACTACAGAGTAAACCCATCATCTAACGGTGCTGAAAAAGCTCTTACTTCAACATTCGCTGTTAAGTCAGAGACAGGTTCATCAAAAATTACAGCCGTAACAGTTAGAGCTACTTCAACAGGAACTCTACCTACTAACCTATACTTGTACTCAGGATCAACTATCCTAGATGCTCGTACAGTTCCAGCTAACGGTATCGTAACTTTTGATATCGAAAACTCAAATGTTAATGTTGCACAAGATGTTACAACAACATTCACAGTTAAAGCTGACCTACCTTCAACTACAGCTACAGGAACAATGGTACAAACTCAAGTAACAAACGTAGTGTTTGAAAAAGCTGACGGATCAACTGCTTCAAACTCAACTGTTATCACAGGTCCTTACCACTTCTTCGCTTCAGTTGTTCCAGTAATCGGAAAGATCTCTTCAACAGCCGTAACAGTACTTAACAACGATGTTAATACAGCAGTTACAGCTAACGTTAAATTGAACTTCCAAGCTAACGGTGGAGACATTGTTGCTACTTCAAGTAACTTGACAGCAGTTATCGGACTAAGAAACATCTCAACAGGTGCAATACTTGCTACTTCATCTGTAAACGGTGTAACAGAATCTGGTCTTGTATACTTTGCTGACGGAGCAACAAAGACTGTAGACTTTACAGCTACATTCGCTTCATCAACATTCCCATCAGGAACTACAAACGTAAGAACTTTCGTACAAAGTATCACTTACAAGCCAGCAATCTCACCAACTTCATTGACTATTCAAGGAGGATTCGAATTGCTAGACAGTGATGGATACGCTTCATTCTCAAAATAATCTTAACGGATTACTACAGAATTTAGACGAAATCTAAAGCTTACAAAAACCACTCGAAAGGGTGGTTTTTGTGTTATAATGGTATATACAAATGATAGATAAGACATCGATTAAATTAATAGCTGGATTCGTTGCCATGTTGGCAATAAGTTTAACTGTAATCACGTATTTATCTAAATAATTATTCAACATTTTTGTAATATAAGCCAATCCAATACGTTTAATAATATGAAAGAAGATATTATGTCTAATACGAATACAGCTATAAAATCTCTTTCAAAAACAGAGTTTAATACCTACTTTGAAAATATATACAATGAGCACATAGATCAGTTATATCGATTTACTTTGTTTAGAGTAAGTGATAAAGATAAGGCTATAGATATAGTACAGGACGTATTCTTCAAATACTTCAAATACTTAACAGATAGCTTGGAAAATGAGATCGAATTAGAATTCAATCACAAAGCCTTCCTATTTAAAACAACTAGAAACACAATTATCGACCATTACCGAAAGAAACAGAGTCAATCATTGGATGACTTGCTTGATAATGGCTACGAATACTCCTCAGAAGAAGATATATCACATGACACAAGTGTTGACATAGATTACAAAAAAGTAATCAAATCTCTTAAAGATTTAGATCTTGATTCACAAGAACTGATTTATATGAGGTATGTGGATAACATGAACTTAAAGGAAATATCAGAAATTGTCGGACAAAAAGAGAATACTATATCTGTAAAAATTCATCGTATATTAGAAAAGTTAAAACAAAGACATGAAAAATATAACTGATAACGAAAATAAAATAGAACATGTTTTACGTTCATTCAAACCGAATGAATCAGTTTCTTTGTCATTGTCTGAAAAAGGGGATATCCTAAAATCTGTTTTTGATCGAGTTGAATCAAAGGTTTCGCATAAAGCTGTAAAATCTCCATTTTACAACTCAAAAACATATGTCCTACAATATGCCCGATATTCAGTGCCGCTATTGCTCTTGGCTGTTATAAGTACACAGGCGGCAGGTGTATTTGCCAATAGATCCAAAATTGCGATATCAGACATAAACGAAGTTAAGCAAACTCTGAGTGACTTGAAAAGAGATAACTCTATAAAATCAAACTTGTCTAAAAACAAGCAAGACATACAAGAAATAAAACTTAACCTCGCTTCAGCAAATGCTGTTGATAATACCGCAAAAACTCAAATACTTGCAGACCAGGTATCAAGTAGATCAAAAGAAATAAGAAACCAAGTTGCAGCATTGGTAAGTGAAGATAAGATCACAGAAGCTAAAAAAATCGCCCTAGATCTTGAATCTGCGCTAAAGGCTGATGAATTATACAAAGTTTCTACAAGTGTGCAGCAAGAGGTGTTTAGTGCTATAGATCTACGAGTTGCTATTGAAAACAAAGAATATACAAAGATTTCATCTACAACAGAATCTGACGTAAAAAAGAAAATTGAGACAGCGAAGAAGAGTATATCAACTTTTGAAGCTAACGCGTCTACTTCAGACATGATTGAAGATGCATCAAAATCTATAGTTACGGCTGAAAGCTATTTAAATAAAGGTGAATTGGAAAATGCGATTATATCACTACAATCACATGACCGTATAGTTGCAGACTTGAAGATTATTCTGCTACCATAAGGGTATGGCATTTTTTAAAGAATTTCTAACAAAACAATTATTAAAAAAACAACTGAAGGATGTACCTGCAGCTGAACAAGAAAAAATTATGGCTCTCATAAACAGGGATCCAGAATTTTTTAAACGTATAGGGGACGAAATCCAATCTGAGGTAAAGAAGGGAAAGGGTCAGATGGAGGCGACTATGCATGTAATGAAAAGCAACAGAGATCATTTGGGAAAACTGATAAGCGAATCAGGTCTCGATTTAAACAACACTAGAAGATAATTTTTTCATATTGTTGTATAATAGATACTATGCTTAAGTTTAACGACGTAACAAAATTTTATCACACAGGCGATATTGCCCTTAAAGATATTAATATTCATATCAAGCCAAAAGAGTTTGTTTCTATCATAGGACATTCTGGTGCCGGCAAGACAACACTTCTCAAATTGATATTGGCTGAAGAGGAACCGACTCAGGGGTCTGTAACTTTTGAGGATGTGGACATTCATAAATTAAAAAGAGGAAACATAAATCATTACCGAAGAAGAGTTGGGACCGTGTTTCAAGATTTTAGATTGCTGCCTGACAAAACGGCTTATGAAAATGTTGCTTTCGCGATGGAAGCGGCCGGAATGGACGATGAGGCGATTAAAAATGATGTTCCTCATGCGCTTGATCTTGTAGGTTTGAAACACAAGATGCACAGTTTTCCTGATGAGCTTTCAGGTGGTGAAAAGCAAAGAGTTGCGATCGCCCGAGCTATCGTTAATCAGCCAGACATGATTATTGCTGATGAGCCGACAGGAAACTTGGATCCGGTAAACACATATGAAATCATTCAGCTTCTTAAGAAGGTTAACGATCTAGGTACTACGATATTATTAACAACGCATAACGTTGGAGTTATAGATAACTTGGGACGTCGCGTTATTACAATCAAAGACGGTCAAGTCGCACTAGACAGTCATGAAGGTAAATATATTTTATAATCTAACTTAAATACTACTAAAGAAAAACATAATGATACTTACAAAATTAAAAAGAACAATTAAATCAGGAGCCATCAGTTTTTGGCGTAACGGTTCAGTTTCGTTAGCCTCAGTTCTTATATTGACGGTAACGTTGACTGTTATAACAATGGTGCTGTTCTCAGGAGTTGTTCTTTCGTCAACACTTGAGACTATTAAAAATAAAGTTGATATAGATGTATATTTCGTAAAAGGTGCAACTGAAGATTCAATCCTTGCATTTGCAAACGAGGTAAAGAAAAATACAGATATCGCTGATGTAAAATATATTTCTCGAGACCAAGCGTATCAAAGTTTTAAAGAAAGACATAAAGATGAGGAGGCAACAATTCAAGCGTTGACTGAGATAGGGGATAATCCGCTTCCGGCAAGTATCAATGTTAAAGCTCAAGATCCAAATAAATATGACTCTATCGTTACATTTTTGAAAGACAAGGAAACGTCTATGGGAAATGACACTATTATTGATAAGATAAACTATACAGAAAAAAACCAGCAAGCTATCGGCTCATTGAACAGAATCATAAACGCTTCAAATAAACTAGGATTTCTCATCGCAATCTTCTTTGCTATCGTTTCAATCCTGATTACATTCAACACTATCAGATTGGCGATCTACATCTTTAGAGAGGAAGTTTCGGTTATGCGTTTGGTTGGTGCCAGTGAGACCTATATCCGAGCACCATTCGTTACTGTCGGAATATTGTACGGGATGGTTTCCGCGATAGTGACGATGGTTATCTTGCTACCGATAACTCATTATGCAGGAACCTGGACAGAGAAGCTTGGTACGGGAATAAACTTGTTTGATTACTATAAATCCAATATATTCTTGATCACCCTAGCCCTTATTGTTGCAGGATCGTTGCTCGGTTCAATATCATCATTCTTGGCGATAAAGAAATACTTAAAGGTCTAGCCAATCCTCATAAAAAAGCCTCCATACGAAAAAGTATGGCTCTTTTTTTATTCGGATTAGAAGATTTGCGAAGCTTTATTTATATAAAAAATGAGACCGACCCTTGGTATAGGATCGGTCTTTTGATTTGTCGCTTAATAGCGGCGACGGCGCTCATCCATCGGGACGTACCGGATAACCGGACGGCGGAATGGGTTTTGCGGATCGACGTAGCTACTAGCTGCGTCACCGTAATTGTTAGGACGACGAATCGGACGTTGTTGACCTTGATTATAGTAACCGCCTTGTTGCGAGTACCTTTGTGGGGAACCCGTACGAGGACGATTACTGTAACCATAGTTCGCACTACCTGCAGGAGGACGACCGTTATAGCCGCCCTGCTCACCAGGGTAACCCGGAGGACGTTGCATTGGACGACGCTGATTCATCATCGGTTGTTGACCCATTGGGCGAACACTTTGATTCATCATTGCCGAAGGAGGAGGTCCCATAGGGCGACTTCCTCTTTCTTGATGGTGACCATTGGTGTAGACTGGAATATCAAACGTGGGGACATTGCCACACGATGAAAGGAAAACGGCGGAAATGATTGCGCCGATAACTGACAGAATTGATTTAGTGTTCATGTTTGTACCTAATAATTATATCACTTTTGAGTATAAAAGTCAAGTATACACCAAAACATCACCATATTATTAAATCCTTCCAAAATATGACATAATATCCCTATGAAATCAGAAATATTACAAAATACTATCCAAAAATTATTCGCAAAAGATAAGGGGATCCTCGCTGCAGATGAGTCTGTAGCGTCAATAAACAAGCGTTTTGAGGCACTTTCTATTGATCAGACTGTTGAGAACCGCTTAGCCTTCAGGACAGCTCTGATAGCCACTCCAGACCTACATACCTATATCAGTGGTGTGATATTTCATGATGAGACATTTAGACAAGAAATAGAGGCAGGGAAGACCTTTGCCCAATTTTGTGAAGAAAATAATATTATCCCTGGAATAAAGGTTGATGAAGGCTTGGTTGAATTTCCAAACTTTCCAGGAGAGAAGGTGACAGCTGGAATCGACGGCCTGCGAAAAAGGTTTGAAGAATATTTTAATCTCGGAGCACGATTCTGTAAATGGAGAGTAGTAGTTGATGTACAGAAATCGACAGACGAAATCATTGAGCTTAACCTACGGAACTTGGCCATCTACGCATCACTTGCTCAAGAGGCGGGTATCGTTCCTATCATCGAGCCAGAAGTGATGTATGACGGCTTGCATGACATTCATGAATGCCAAGAGAAATTATCATTCGTGCTTACTCATTTGTTTGGTGATCTTGCTATCTATCGCGTTGACTTAAAGAACGTAATCCTAAAAACAGCGATGGTTCTCTCTGGAAAGCAAACTGCCATGAAAGCGACAAATGAGGAAATTGCAGAAGAAACATCACATACGCTTATGTCGACGGTTCCGGAAAATATCGGAGGGGTAGTATTCTTGTCAGGCGGACAAACTCCAACAGAATCAACACTCAATCTCTCACTAATCATGCAAAAGGGTCCATACAAGTTCCCGATAACATATTCGTATTCACGAGCCCTGCAAGATCCAGTTCTTGAAGCATTTTCAAAAGGACAGAGTGTGGACGAAATCAGAAAAATATTTATCGACCGACTTGAAATGAATACATTGGCACTTGAAGGAAAATACGCATTAGAAAATGAGACCGGCTTATCATCAACAATTAATCACGTAACGCATAGTCAAGATTTATAATACTCATGTTAACAATTATCATCGTACAAAGTTTAATAATCCTCGCGCTCATTGCAACGCTTATTTATGTATTTGTATTCAAGAAAGACGGTGAGATCGATATTGATCTTTCTGCGATAGATCGATTGGAAGCACAGCTTAAGGATGAAATGATGCGCTCGCGTCTTGAAAATAATACAGGACAAAAAGAAATACGGGAGGAGCTTGATAAGACATTGAATGCTAACTTTAACAGCATTACCCAGGTAGTTGAAGGTCGTTTAAATAATTTACAAAAAGACAACTCAGAAAAACTTGAGAAAATGAGAGAGACCGTGGATGAAAAATTGCACGCCACTCTTGAGAGAAGATTCGGTGAATCGTTTAAAATGGTTTCTGACAGACTCGATCAAGTGCATAAGGGACTTGGCGAAATGCAGACCGTTGCTGCAGGAGTAGGAGATCTTAAGAAAATACTTTCAAACGTAAAAACTCGAGGAACATGGGGTGAAGTTCAGCTTGGAAATCTTATTGAGGAAATATTTACGCCTGATCAATATGAAAAGAACGTAAAGACCAAGAAAGGCTCAAGTGAAAATGTTGAGTTCGCAATCAAGCTTCCTGGAAATAGCGACGATATCAAGCATATCTATTTGCCGATCGATGCCAAATTCCCATTGGAGGATTATCAACGATTGATGGAGGCCCGAGAAAATAATGAAGACCTTATATCATTTTCAAAAAATCTTGAAACAAGAATCAAAGCCGAAGCTAAGGATATTAAAAATAAATATATCGATGCTCCGTACACAACTGACTTCGGACTTTTATTCCTACCGGTTGAAAGTTTGTATGCCGAGGTGCTGCGAATTCCTGGTTTATTTGAATCTGTTAGACGCGAATATAATGTAATCATTACTGGTCCAACAACCGTACAGGCGATACTAAACAGTTTGCAGATGGGCTTTAAAACACTTTCTATACAAAAGAGATCGTCTGAGGTGTGGGAAATCTTGGGTGTAGTGAAAAAAGAGTTTAATAATTTTGGAGTTATCCTTGAAAAGACACATAAGAAGATTCAAGAGGCAGGGAATACTATAGAGCAGGCAATGACTCGAAGTCGCGCAATTGATAGAAAATTAAACAAGGTTACTGATTCACCATTGTTAGGTGAGAGGGATGATGCCCTTGCAGCGATTACGGTTGTCGAAGAGGTGATAGAGGAGTAATTCAATTAATCAATGAAATATGGTATATTGAAGGAATGAATAAGAGTTTCGTATTTTCCTTATTGTCTATAATCTCTCTTTTAGCAGGCGTTTCTGTGAATGCTGCTATCGTGACATATGATTTCGAAGCCGATACCGTTGGTCAGCAGCCGTCAGGCGTTACTGTCACTGCAGGTTCATTCATTGTTCAAAATCAGGCCATGCCTGGAAATACACTAACCGGGTCTTCAACCGGAACAACCACCATCGGTGTGTTACTCAATAATTTTGCATCAACTACAGATTATACGGTCACATGGAAAGAGTCATACGATGTAGCCTCGAGTGAGGGGCGCCATGGATTTACGCTTCGATCTCAGACAGCTGATCTGTCTGCCACTCCTGGAATCAAGCACGGATATTTATTTCAGGTAAATCATCCGGGTGTAGGCGGGGCAAACGCAAACACGGTTAAAATTTATCGTATCAGTTCCGTATATACACAACTTGTGTCACGCTCAATCGTTTCTACTTCAACCCAATGGTTTAAGGCCAGCGTTATCGGGTCAAATTTAGAATTGTCACAGTCAACTGACGGAGTAAATTACTTCATCGTAGCCACGACCACTAATGCAACCTACGCTTCTGGAGGTGTGCAATATACCGCAGGATACGGAGCGCCAATCGGCAGAGATTATGTCGACAATATCGTACAGGCGACGACGGACATGTCGGGCCCTGTCATTTCATCTATCGCTTCAAGTACGCTGCATACTACAGCAAACATAACATGGGCTACTGACGAGTATGCAAATTCACAGGTTGAATATGGCCTTACTTCAGCGTACACTGCATCGACAACATTGGATGCGCGGTTTATGCCTACCCACTCCGCATCGTTAACAGGCCTTGTTGCAAGCACGACGTATCATTACAGGATTAGAGGTGCCGATGTTGGAGGCAATATTGCATATTCTGCTGATCAAACGTTCACCACCATGTCGCCTCAGGCAAATTATATTGCAGTTACGTCTCCCGTTTCGTATCAAGTAATCCAAAGAGGGGAAGATAATCTCGGACACATACTTATCTCGGGGACTTATACTGGTTTTCCTGCTTATATTGAAGCGAGTTGGAACGGAAGAGAATATGTGCCCATTGTCGAGAATCCGACGGGGGGAAATTTCAACGGTGCGTTATATAACTTGCCACCCGGTCAGGGAACATTGTCTGTTCGATTTTCTAACGACATCGCAACGATGGCCACAACGTCATATGTCGGAATAGGGGACATATTTGTAATTGCTGGTCAAAGCAATGCCAGTGGTCGAGGTACAAATAACCAGTCGTATACCCATGCGTCACTTAAGGCATCCTTGTTTGCTAATAGTGACACTTGGAAAAATCTTACTGATCCGACTGACAGCGTCACGGGGCAGATTGATAGTGTAAGTTTGGACGGTGCGGCGGCCGGTTCTGTTTGGCCGCTTATCGCCACTCAATACCTGGCAGATCAAAATGTTCCGGTAGCGTTTATTCCAACTTCGAAAGGTGGTGTTTCTGCATTGCAATGGCAGCCTGATACCTCTACCTCAACATTATATGGGTCAATGTCTCGGAGAATCGCTGCAGCAGGTGGCAAGATAAAAGCAGTTTTATTTTATCAAGGGGAAGCAGACGCATCTTTGGCGACATCTCCTGATACATATCTTGCACAATTAAATACTATCGCAAATGCGATATATAATGATTTTGGTGTCAAGACCGTGGTTGGTCAAATAGCAAATGCTGGTTATGCCACAAGCAGTATCGACACTATTCGCCTTGCACAAATTAAGTCATGGGACATAAGTCCTGCAATTTTGCCGGGTCCTGCATTCGTGGATGTTAATTTGGCAGATGAAGGGGGTGATAACTTGCACTTTAAATCAAATGGAGATCTTCAGGTATTTGCGAATCGGTGGTGGGCGTCACTAAAGAAAAATTTTTATGGAGGAGTTGATGGTCGGGGTCCGCGATTGGTTTCTTCGAAATGGGGCGCGACAAGATCTGAAATACTTCTTACGTTTACTGATGAAAGTCTTCCTTTGCTTCCGGCATCAACTACGAGCGGATTTTCAGTTTCTGACAGTCTGGGCATAAAAGCAATTGCGTTTTCAGTGCGAACTCTGGATAACCAAGTTAAGCTTACGCTTGCTTCAGATGCTGTAGGCGAGACATCCGTATCTTTTGCTTCAGGAAAATCCGCTATCGGCAACACTATTTTAACTGACAGCAGTTCTCTGCAATTGCCGGCTGAAGTTTTTATTAATATTCCGGTTACAGATGAAATGGCACCTCAGGCACAAATATCTCACATGTCAGCGGGATCGTCTGGTGGTGGTTTGTTTGGTTTTCCCATATCAAATACTGAAACGAAAACGACCCAGCTTTTGGCTACGTATGCTTTTACAAAAAGTTTGAGCACGGGAATGAGAAATGGTGACGTCTCAAACCTGCAGAAGTATCTCAATTCAAAAGGCTTTACCGTCTCTGCAGTAGGGCCTGGATCAGTGGGAAATGAGACGTCTTTTTTTGGGGCGGCAACAAGGTCGGCTTTGGCCAGATTCCAAAAGGCTAACAAGATTAGTCCTGCAGTCGGGTTCTTCGGGCCGATGACGAGAGCATTTGTTGCAAATATGAAATAGCGAAAGACCTCTCGATAGGGGGTCTTTTTAATTTACCAAATAAGATATATACTGTAACCATGGATTTCATAACTAATAACGCAAATATATTCTTTTTCGTCACAACCATTCTGGTTATCGTTTTGATTATCATATGTCTCATGATCTTGTTCCTTGTTATAAACGCCTACCGCTTTATTCAAAGAGTTATTACAAAAGGGGATACTCTCCTTGAGGAAACTAAAAGCAATGAATTCTTCAAGAAAGGTGCACCGATAGTATTGCCTATGATTTTGCCAATTATCTCATTCTTCGCCAAGAAGAAAATGAAGAAAAGTAAATAGCTTGCATTTTTACTTCTGTTGTGTGATATAATGTATACATATGACAACAACAAAAAACAACAACAAAACAGCAGATAATAACCATAACGTAGCATTAGCTGTCGGCATCACTGGTCTATTCGCATCAGCGTTGCTTGGAGCACACTTCCTGTTCAATACAGAGAAGGGCAAGAAAAGTCTTAAACACCTAAAGAGCTGGTCATTTAAAATGAAAGGAGAATTGCTTGAAAAACTAGAGAAAGCTAAAAATATTGACGAATCTACATATACAAAAATTGTAGATGATCTAGCCGCAAAATATGAGAAAGTAAAAGGTATGACTGTTGACGAGCTAGCTGAAATTACAAAAGAATTAAAATCAAACTGGAAAAAAATAAAAGATGAAGCCAAGAAAACCCAACTACTATCAGCCGGAAAATCAAAATCTACCGCAAAACCAGCCGCAAAGAAAGCCTCTATCAAGAAGCCTGCCTCAAAGAAAGCCGACGACAAGTAAGACGACAAGTTGGTCTGCAGTTTCTGACTGGTATGATGATTATCTTAAAGATGAGGACAATTATCAACATAAAGTGATATTGCCGAACCTTCTTAGATTGTTAAATATAAAGGAAACCGATACAAAGCTCAATATATTAGACCTTGGCTGCGGTCAGGGTTTCTTTATGGAAAAGATTTTAGCTCAGCATTCCAATGTGAGCTTTTTCGGCATTGATCTTGGTGAAAGGCTTTTGAAGATTGCCGAGCAAACATTTTCAAATAATAAAAATGTAAGCCTCAAACATACTGATGCTGCCAATCTTTCACATATCAAAGATAAATCTATTGACAAGGTGTATTCCGTTTTAGCATTGCAAAATATGAATGATGTTGATGCGGTTATGAAGGAAATTGGCAGAGTCTTGTCCTTAAAGGGAAGATGCCTATTTGTAATCAACCATCCAAGTTTCCGTATTCCAAAGGAAAGTGATTGGAAATACGACAATACCGCACATAAGCAGGGAAGAATCGTATTCAACTACATGTCTGATAAGAAATATATCATCGATATGAATCCAGGAAGAAAGGCTATGGGCGAGAAGACTGAGGAGACTATCTCATTTCATCACCCTTTACAGTACTTCTCAAAGATTTTTGATAAGCATGGCTTTGCAATATCGAGAATAGAGGAGTGGATTTCCCATAAAAAGAGCGAGGAAGGTGGGCGTCAAAAAGCTGAAGATGACGCTCGAAAGGAAATACCTATGTTTATGTGTCTTGAGTTGGTTTCTGTTGCTAAATAAGGCAAAAAAGAATATATTTAATACAATGTTTAGAATAATACGATACATACTCATACTGCTTGCTTTGATGTTGTGTCTATTCTGGTTGAACAAGAACAGTGCCTGGTTTAAGGATAAGATGGAATATACGAAATTATTTTTCCAGACAATTGGCGGTCCTAACTCGTCTCCTGATGATATATATAATGACATTGTCGATAAAGGTTTAGGCGGAAACCCTGCAACGACCACGAAGCCATCAACAGTAAAGGCATATACATCAGATACTGATAAACCAAAAACGACCGCAAAGATTAGTATTGATGGGATTATTTACTATGCAAACTTGGAGAGAAAAAAAGCGGGTCTGCCTGCGCTGGTTAAAAATACCAAGCTTAACCGATCTGCCTCTGCGAAAATCGATGATATGTTCTCAGCGCAATATTTTGAGCACAACTCACCTGATGGAAAGACTGCTGCTGATTTGGCCAAGCAGTTTGATTACAAATTCCAAATAGTCGGCGAGAACTTGGCTTTGGGAATTTTTGATACTGATAAGACCTTGGTTCAAGCATGGATGGATAGTCCGTCACACCGAGCAAACATTCTCAATGCTAAATATACTGAGATGGGAGCAGCAGTAGGTATCGGGGACTATAAGGGACAAAAGCAATGGATGGCAGTTCAGCATTTTGCGAAGCCGTTGCCAAGCTGTAAGGAGATAGACAGCGTTGGTCAAAAGAAGATTGATGAAGAAAAATTGGCGCTCGAAACAGAGGAGAGGGAATTGCAGAAGATGGCCGGTATTATTGAATCTGATCCATCGACCAGCAAAGAGTATATAAATAATTACAATACTCGAGTGACGGCCTATAATGAGAGCTTGAACAAGCTGCGAACGTCTATTGCCGAATTCAATAAGACGATTGTGGAATACAATAACTGTGTGAAAGCATAAATCTTCAAGAAAAAACCGCTTATACGAAAGAGTATAAGCGGTTTTTTTGCGACTTGTTTTGATGTGTCAAAACAATAGTGCCCTTGTGGTAAGAGTTTACGCAAGAAAGAGTAGTGCCAATATACCCAAGCTGTAAGGCAAAATACGGGCCATTCTGAACATCAAGAGGGCGGTGTGGTCCTTTGATGTCACATGCTTATAGAATATGCTCTCAGTCGATATTTCGATTAGACTACATCCGATATGGGCTAGGAACAGAAAGAGGGAAAGGAGAAGAAAGGCGGTGTTTGATTCAGTTAGGGGATCGACAAGTAAAAACAGTATGCTGAATACAATGGCGATGCAAACACCTATTTTGAACAATCCCTTACCGTTATGTCTCTTGTCTTCCATGTTACCAAAAGGTATTTGTACCAAAATGAAAGGTGCTGTCATGGCAGCCAACACAAGACCAATTTTATCCCAATCAAACAAGAACACGCTGTGAAGATAAATAGGAAGCATAACTGCAATTGATCCATAATACAGGTGAAGCGTTGATTGAATAAAGAATGATTTTCGATCTAATGGGTCTAGAAAGAAAGCTTTAAGCATATGGTACACGCTTTCATGATGAATAAGAGCTTTGTCTTCCGATGCTGGATTTTGAATATAGTGAAATATGAAGTACAGAAACGGCAAAAGAAGCAAAGATGAAACTACGTATACGATGGGCAGTTTATTTACACTTAAAGTACTCATGATAAGCGGAATAATGATGAATGGAATATTCCAAACTGTCAGATAGATGCCTCGACTTCGCCCTCGATCTTTTATATTTGTATACGCTTCAAACAATGTATCCATGTTGAACATGATGAAAGGCGTAATCAGATGGTGAATTAAGAATAGGCCAATAAATGCATAGACATTCTGATGAACTGAAAAGTAATACATTCCTGAAAGACATAGTATCTCAATAAGTGCGGCCAAGTATACGTGCTTCTTAACATTGTCGGTGATCCCTCTCCGTAGTACCAATAAAAATACACACATACCAAAAAGCGAAGCAATACCATAAATAGATAGCACCTCGCTTGTTTTTAAACCGAATATGTATCTCAATGTCGATGAGTTAGTCAGATAGACAAATACATGATGCAGGGAAACAAAAAAAATGGAAATATATAAAGCGGTTTGAACGCGTATTGATAAATATTTTTCCATTTTTTTAAATTATTATTGACTTAGTAAATTGCTTACGATTTGTTTTAGAACATCGTATGGTAGGGCACCAAGACCTTCACCATTCTCGTTAACAAGAGGAATAAATTCTCCCTTGTATTTGATTACCGTGTAGGGTGTTCCTTGCGCTCCAGCTTTTAGAGCTTCGTCATATGAGGCCTTTACCTTGTCGGCATATTTTCCGCTGTTTAGACATTCGTTGAATTTTGCAGTATCAAGTCCAACATTTGTTGCGATTAGAGGAAGTGCAGAAGCCTCTAGACCGTCATTTGAAGGAGTCATTTCATACAATGCGTCGATATATTTCCAGAACATGTCAGCTCCACCGATTTCAGCAGCACACTCTGTTGCCTCAGCTTCTTTGGCAGATTTTTTATGCAGCGGATTATCCCCATATGAGATAGGGAAATGTCGATATACCCATGCCACTTGATTGTCTTTACCAAATTCATCAAATATTTTTTTCAAAGTTTGATGATAGATTTTACAGAACGGGCACTCAGTATCTGAATATTCAATGATAACAACTTTAGCGTCGTCGTCACCTCTGATATGGTCTACGTTTTTTATATCAGTAAAATCAGGCTTTGGCGTTGCCAATGCATTTGTGATTAAGTCTTTATTGCTAGCGCCATTGTTTGGGACTTCGCCTCGCATATATAATGCTCCGGCTATAAGTACTCCAGCAACAACGATTGCTATTGGGGTAATAAAGTTTGAAATATTTTTTTTATGTGCCACTACTTGCGGTGTTGAATTTGCGTTCGTAGTTTCGTTTTGTATGTTTTCCATAGGGATAATTATAACAGAATCTCGTGTATAAAAAAATGAAAAAGTGTGACGTATTCAAATAGGCGTAAAAAAAATAATCATCCTGGTTGGGGATGACTTATTTTTTTTACGCCTATTTGTTTAAAATGGCAAACTATAGGTGAGCATACCGTCAGATTCTGTATTTTTCTCCCAGTCTTTTGTATCGATCGGAATAACTCTTTTCTCTGATCCATCGGTGTAAAATAGCTTCTTCTCCTTCATGGCATATTCGTACACCTCTTTGGTTACCTTTACGTCGCCTTTACAGTATTCGATGATCTTATCGATCTCGCCATTTTTCCACCAGGTGATCGCTTCAAGTCCGTTTCCAGTCTTACCGATGCCGAGAGTTGCCTGAGCAATATTATCAAGTCCTACACGACGACCGATTGATTTTTGTACTTCTTTGAGCAGGTCGACGTGGCGGAATTTAGTTAAGTCACCATTGTAATACTTGTTCATGATAGGGAGGTCGAAGTGATCTCCATTGAAGGTCACGATGATGTCCGTCGCCTCAAGCTTCGGCCATAGGGTTGAGATCGTGTTTTCATCATAGCTGTCATAAGTGCCGGTTTTGGTGTCATACGTACACATGATTGAGAGATCAAGATCTACAGGGTTGTTACTGTTTGCCATGGCGAAGGTGTTTTGGGTTTCGATATCGAGGTATATTTTATGAAGCATTGGAATATTTTAGCATAGAATTTATCGACTCTCACTCTCGTACAAATCCTTGTAAACAGGAGATGCTTTCAAAAGCTCTTCATGAGTGCCATCTCCAACGATTCGGCCTTTGTCGAATACGATGATACGGTCCACGAATTTGGCGATGTCTGTCATGTTGTGCGAAATAAGAATAAGAGTTTTATTTTTATCAATCTCTTTTAGATTTTCGAAAATCTGCTTACTTGAAGTCGCATCGATTGAGGCGGTTGGTTCATCGAGAATGATAACAGGGGAGTCTTTGTAGAGCGTTCGGGCAAGGGCAAGCTTTTGCCATTGTCCTTTTGATGGCTTAACTCCTTTCATGAACACACCCATTTGCTGAGTGTATTGATTATCCCATTTTTCGATAAATTCATCGGCAGTTGCTATTTTTGCCATTACCTCAACTTTTTTCAAATCAATCTCTTTCTTTTCTGCCATTGCTATATATTCATGCACCTTCAGATTTGGCTGTGAGTAATCTTGATAGAGGGCAGAGAAGTTATCTGTTATTGTTTCTTGGGACAAGTCTTTTAGGTTGTTTCCAAACAAGGTAATATCACCAGATTGAGGCTGATACAGGTTAAGCAATAATTGAATGAATGTTGTTTTTCCGTTTCCATTTTTTCCAACGATTGCAATCTTTTCACCTTTATTGATAGTCAGATTATCTATGTGTAAATTAAAATGTGATGGATCTTTTTCCTTGACTGTTATCTCAGGTTTTTTCAGGCCAAAGTATTTTGTCGCGATAGTGTCAATCTCTTTGTTAAGTGCATGCAGTGCTTCAAACTTTGTGTCCTCATATTTAAAGTCAATATTGGCAAATTCTATCGTTTCGTTTTTAGTTAGAAACTCGGTCCCAACTGTTCGGTCTGTATTTTCTTTTGTTTCAGCTTGCAGGAAAAGATATTTTGAAGTCACCACCGCTTCGTACTCATTTGGTAAGAATGATGAGAGCTTATTTATATAGGTCTCAAAACGCGAAACCTGAACAATGATAAGCGTCGCTGAACCAATAAGCATGATTCCTGCGGACACATCTCGGATTACGAAGAATTGAACCGCAAATATAATAAGGGTCATTAATATACTTGAAGCAAAACCGATATTTGCATAGTGGTTTAAGATTTTGATTTGGCTATTTGTAAAACCATTCTTCCAATTTTTCCAAAGGCCAATAAACTTGTTGGCATTATTTGAGCTTTTCGAATCCTTAATCGATTGATATCCAATAAGCATACCCTGGTATACGTTATAGTATTTATTTTCCTCAAGCTGGCTTTCAAAGTTTTTTCTCAATACGAAGCTTCTTGTAAATGAAAAATAAAATCCCGGAAGCGCGGCCAGAAGGATAAGCGTGGCAAATATCCAATTATATGAATAGGTGATGTATGCGGTAAATCCAAGGTTAACGATAATGCTAATAAATTCAGGTATATTTCTTGTAAGTTCAACTTGAGCGAACCTTCCGTTATTGCTTATGTTGATTCTTTGGTTCAATTCCTCATAATCGCTCGAATCGATGAATGGAATAGTAAAGTCTTTTTTCTTGCTCAACTGATCCACGATGATCTGATCGTTTAATCTTCGCTGTATTGCGATGTTCAATTTCGAGCTCAGGAAACTAAAGAATGATTCCAAAAATGTGAACACGATCAAAAACCCGAAAACGGGTAACACATATTTTAAAATCCCGGTCCCGTAACTTTCTTGCATACTGTTAGCGAGGCGGGCGTTGATGATATTGATAATATTGGTGAGGATAGGGAAGACGATCAAAACTCCGAGCCTAAAAGTGGTACCTTTCTTATTCATGCTGTACACATATTTCAAACACTTAAATGCGACTTTAATATATTCTTTAATTACGTATATAAATTTCATATTTTGCTTGTATTATAAGATTAATTTTAATAATACCAAATCAAGGTGTACTAGATATATAACGGGCAGCAAGGCTTTACATTACAATAAAAAAGAGCATGAAGGGTAGCTCAACCGCTACTTAAGAAACATAAGCTTTGCTTGGTCACACAGACCCGCGTGCTTAGAGGTTTCATTCCTTCATGCTCACCGGGTGGTCCCGGTTTTGGCCCGTTAAAACGGACCTGGAGACGTCTGTCTCGTTAAGGTTACTAGGAATGCTTCGCTTCACCTCAATATTTAAAAATTACCACAATATGCTATATTACACAATAATGACCCACACTCATGAAATCGACCTTCATGGAATGAACATGTCCCAGGCCGGACGCGCACTGGACAGTCTTTTTGATTGGGTTAAAACACACAAGACGGTTCACACTCTATATATAGTGGTTGGTGTAGGGAGTCGCTCAACTCATGGTCCAGTATTGCCAAGTTTTGTTATCAACTATCTCAGAGAAAAGGGGCTTTCAGGAGAAAGTAAGAAAGGAGTAATCGAAGTACATTTGAACACTAAAAAGAATAAAAGTTAATATATTTTCTCAAACATAAAAATACTAAAATAGAGGAATGAAATCTAAATATATATTCGTGATCGGCGGAGTTATGTCTGGAGTTGGAAAAGGCATAGCAACGTCCTCACTTGGACTTATATTAAAAACGAAAGGCTACAAAGTTAACCTAGTAAAAGCTGACCCCTATTTAAACGTCGACGCAGGCACCATGAACCCAACGGAACATGGTGAAGTTTTTGTTATGAAAGAGGGTTTAGAGACAGATCAAGACATGGGAAACTATGAACGATTCCTTCATCAAGATATTTCTCAAGCAAATTACATGACATCAGGGATGGTATATAAGACGGTTATCGATAGGGAGCGAGCACTTGGGTATGGCGGAAAATGCGTTGAGGCAATCCCTCATGTGCGGGATGAGATTATCGATCGATACAAAAAAGCGACTAAAGAAAATAATGCTGATATTACAATTGTAGAGATAGGGGGGACGATTGGTGATTACCAAAACGTAATGTTTATGGAAGCGGCTAAGACTATGAAGCTTCGAGATCCAAAAGATGTAATCGTAATCGTGGTGTCATACGTTCCAGTTCCGGGGGCAATTGGTGAAATGAAATCAAAGCCAACGCAAAATGCTATCAGACAACTAAATGAATATGGTTTGCATCCTGACTTTATCATTGCGCGAAGTGAGGTGGCTATGGATCATAAAAGAAAGGAAAAGATTTCAGTTGCATGTAATGTGCCAATCGATAATGTTATTTCGGCACCAGATATAAAAAGTATTTATGACGTCCCGGTGAATTTTGAAAAAGACAAAATAGGGGAGATGGTGTTAAAGAGTTTGTCATTAAAAAATAAAAAGCCAAATGCCGAATCAAGCAAGCTGTGGCTCGATTGGAAAAATTTTGTAAAGAACATTCACTCAACTAAAACAAAAAACTTGAGAGTTGCCATGATTGGAAAATATTTTGACTCAGGTGATTTTACCCTTACAGATTCATATCTTTCAGTGATGGAAGCGCTTAAGTTTGCTGGGGCAAAAGCAAAAGTGGGCATAGAAATAGAATGGGTTGATTCAAAAACGATTGAGAAAAATCCAGCAGTGTTGAAAGAAATATTCAAACGATGTAATGGCCTTATCGTTCCTGGGGGATTTGGGACAACTGGAGTTGATGGAATTTTGAAGTCTATTGAATATGTTCGAAAAAATAAAATCCCGTATCTAGGAATTTGCTATGGAATGCAATTGGCGGTTATCGAATATGCACAAAATATTCTTGGACTTAAAGATGCACATACAACCGAGATTAATAAAAATGCTACACATAAAATTATTGATATTATGGAAAGCCAGAAGGAGAATTTGGTGAAGCTTGCTATGGGAGGTTCAATGAGGCTTGGTTCTTTTAAGTGCCGACTTGCAAAGGGAAGTATTGTAAACAGTTTGTATGGAGAAGATATTGTAACTGAAAGACATCGACATCGATATGAAGTGAATAATGCATACGTTGATGATTTGGAAAAGAAAGGGTTATTATTTTCAGGAAAATCACTGGATGGAAAATTAATGGAGATGATTGAGCTTGGAAAAGAGAAGCATCCATTTTTTGTGGCGACTCAGTCACATCCGGAATTCTTGTCGAGTCCAATTCATTCGCATCCGTTGTTTGATGGGTTGGTGAAGGCGATGAAGTAAAAAGAGAAACAAAAAGAAATCGCGACAGGTTGTATGCCTGCCGCGGTTTTTTAGAATGATGCCGTTATCTTTATTTCGACTGGCACGCCTTCGCGTACAGTGAACGTTTCCGGAGTTTTGATGTACAGCCAGCCAAAGGATCGCTTAATATCCAAAGGATCAGGTTTCTCGGTGACCATCATGATGGGGATGAATCGTCCAACACCGTTGGTGTGGTTTTCGTTGGTCGGGTCGCTGATATGGGACAAAGCCTTCTTGATTCCGGCGACATCAGATTCTTCTATCCCGAGCACTTCTTTGCAGTATTTCTTGAACAGACCCTCTTCCTCTGGTTCAAGCTGGACAAAAAATTGACCGTTCTGGATTGTCGAATTGATGCTGAATGCCGCATACATCACCTGCGAGAGTTTGTCTTTGAGTGACGAATTAGGTTTTTGTGAGGCTGGATGGAATCCGGTTTGGTCGAGTAATATCATGGCCGTGTTGGTTTGTGGTTCTGTACTTCACCCTGCGTGAAGTCTGTTAAGATGAAGTGTACTCATTTATCCCGAAATGTAAAATAAAAAACGCCCGGCCTGATTTCTCAGGACGCGGGGTCATTGCTGTGGCTCATTCAACGGTAGACTACCTCAAGGGTGTCTTTGTTTGCGAGTGCAACAGCTGGAGGTTTTACGTGATAGAGGTAGCCGAAGACCGTATCCGACTGATATGGTTCCGATTGGTCTTCTTTGAACCTATGAAGCATAAAGCTGCAAGGGGTAAAGAGTGGGCGGGGCCTATTCACTTCGGATGCGATCCATTCGAGAGTGTGGCACACGTCAGTACCATTTTTGTCGGGGACACAACGGTTGTGCGTCCACATGCCGGTCTTGTCATGTCTGTTCGTGGTATGGATTTCGGCAATGACTGCTTCTTCATCTGTGTCGAAAACAATGGATATCGGCCCGGAAGTGTCGAGATCTTTTGCAAGTGCCGCTACGGCAACAAGGCGATCGACGCTTGCAAGTGCCAATTGCATTGCTCGATGTAGTCCGTTTGTGTCCTCTGCATAAATTGGCCTGGTGGCTATGTCGATTTCATTTCCGTTTCTGTCTATAACTCTCATGGTGATTTGTTGGTTTGGGTTCTTGACCTGTTTCGTTACAAGGTCATATAAACCTGAGTATAACCATTTTCTAATAAATGTAAATAAAAAACCTCGTGCTCCAAAACGGAGCACAAGGTGTTGAGGTTACATCGATGGGGGAATAATCCTACCGAGGATGTGATGGTATTGCCATCCTGACGGACGTTGCAATTCATCAACCAAGTTGTAAAGGATGG
>Ga0247807_10000436_pt1 | contig 25943 bp, 24 predicted proteins | sample UWRJL074202C1_FD_179931 | JGI IMG/M metagenome (GOLD analysis project Ga0247807, IMG submission 179931) | Plant litter microbial communities from Arlington Agricultural Research Station in Wisconsin, United States - UWRJ-L074-202C-1 | ecosystem: Environmental > Terrestrial > Plant litter >...
ACCGCAGTTTTGAGCTTACACTATCAAATTATTTGCGGCTGAACGAAGACCAATACGGTTGAATAGATCAACGCTAGCCTTGTTTCATTGACAAGAGTAAGAACTACTGGTGAACTCTGAATCTATGTATGGAGACACTAGGAAAAGATAGACGTATTTTGAAAGTCCTGTACTCACGTGTAATATGCCCTTTTTCACGGCTATATAACCTAGGATACTTGAAGACCGCGGTTATAAGCTTTTCTCTACTTACTCCATAGAATTAAGTGCTCTACAGCAACTCCTCTCATCTCATCCAACGGCATAGTAAATGTGCTGCATAGTTCAGACACATCATGCGAAAGGTTGATTTCAAACACCCAATTAGACATAAATAGCTTAAACCTTTTAAAAGGTAATGGAGTACCACGGATGGTGGGAACATTGGTTGGTAATAACCTTAGATTCCTCCCTCCGGAGGATTCAAGTGATAACCGAAAGCCTAAAGCCACATGCCCAATTGATTCCCTAACATTACGTGAGAGGCTAATGATCCTTTCTTAAATTGTCTGCATTACTCCTGGTTGTATTTTCTATTTTTTTGAAGGATAATAGGAGTTCAAGAACTGAGGAAACGACATTTGGTATAGGACACTTCAAGTGTCACAGGAATCGATCTATTCGCGAGCAGACTAGACAACTTCCACTGTTCTTCAAATATGCTCTTTGGTGATGTTTCCAGTTCAGTGTCGCATAAATTCCATTATGTAAACATATATATGTGTGACCTGATTCTTTCAACTCTATATGTGTAGCAGAGGTTTCTCGTGGTAATTCTTTTGGCAAATTAAGAGGAGCTCCGTCTCCTCTGTCCTTATTTTATCACCTTGATCGGCGTCCAGTATATTTCATGATCAGTAGCGGAGAATAATTTGAACAACCTCTCGACTTGATTTTGCTTCATGGGTAGTCCATGTGCTAATAATTTAAGTCGTCGAAGGTCAGGGAAGATCAAAGTGCACGTGATTACGCGCCTAACTAACACAACGCGAGCATATTCTCTTCCCTTTCTAAGCCATCAAGATCACATCCTAATGAAAAGGCTAGCGGCCTTGAATGGTATAAGAATTGTTTCCAATACGGCAAGATCCCTAGAATTTCAAAAATCTTGGTACCTGTCCCTTCCACTCTCCTTAAACTACCCACCAAAGCCGACTTTACCATCAAGATTCTCAACCATGTCTGCAAACCTAATGGCAGATGACGACTTTGGTCTATCATCAGACGATGAAAGCGCAATGATTGCACTTCTCGACGATCAGAATACGGGTATTAAGCGTAAGGCGAGTTCCCACGATATCCCATCAGCAAAACGATTGGCCACTGATCCTATTTTCCAATGCGCAGTAAGCACCTTTAAAGTCCAATTTCATTTTCTTCGAGGCTATACTAGTGACGCATCATATATGTGTGTAGTAACATTGCTAAATTCCTCACTTTGTCACAGAAACATGCATTGAAGGAAGGTTTTGGGTTCAACAATTTCCAGTTGAAACAAGAGCAAGTCATTGTGAGTAAGCCCGGTACTCCTATGGGACTAACCAGAGATGTGCATGTCAAGTTTTTTATGCTGATCCATTATACAGTCGACACTTCTTAGTGGCAAAAGTGCAGCGGTTGTCTTCCCTACTGGTGGAGGGAAGAGTATATGCTTTCAGATACCAGCTCTTGTCTTCTCTGAGGTTGATAAAGAACAGAACATTCGTGGACCTGGGGAGAGCGGTATCACGCTAGTCGTTTCGCCCTTAATCGCACTAATGAAAGACCAGGTTGACGCTCTTATACGTCGTGGTATCAAAGCTGCAACATTCGATTCTACTAAATCACGTGAAGAGTATCTCGAAACTTGCCGGATGCTAAGAAATGGAGAGTTAAAGCTGCTATACTGTGCTCCCGAACGAGTAAGTTATGTCTGGCCTAAAACATTCAGTATCCATATTTGAAGCTGTCAAACACCACCGAGGTTTAGGGACTATTCGAAGTTTGTGGGCTATTGGGACACGCTACTGTATATCATTAGAGGTAGTTGAAAATCGTGACTGGCTGTAGAGTGGTTTTATAATTTCTATTCGGTTATCAGATGCTGTGATAAGTAAAGGGGTGCTGCTGGGGCGAATAGAAGGCTTTGGTCGTTCTCTTAAGCTCGGTCACGAATTTCTCTACTGGTGGTTGAATCATAGAATACGATAGCTGACTGATGCTCAATAGTTGAACAACGAAGGATTCATCGAGCAGATGAAGCAAGTCAGAGGTGGAGTTCGTCTCATGGCTGTTGATGAAGCGCATTGTATTTCTGAATGGGGTCATGCTTTTCGTCCAGACTATCTCAGTTAGTATAAATAACGCTAATGTGACTTCGATTTTTGCTGAAACTCAAAAGAAATAGCCCGGTTTGCAAAGGAAATCGAGGCTGAGCGCGTTGTCTGTTTGACAGCAACTGCCACTCATCGAGTAGCTCACGATATTTGCCAAGCCTTCGACATAGAAGAAACCAATCTATTTCGAACCTCAACCTATCGCCGTAATCTCAACTTACTGGCTGAATCTGGGGAAACGAAGCAGGAACTATATCCACGTCTTTTAACATTCCTTAGGAAGAATCAGGGTTCAACCATTATATATGTTACGCTCCAGAAGCAGACGGAAGCTCTAGCATTATATTTACGTGGGCAAGGATTCAAAGCAAGGGCTTTCCATGCTGGGATGCAAGCAGCCGAGAAAACTCTCTTGCAAGATGAGTTCCTAGCTTCCAATGACTTAATCATGGTTGCGACAATTGCTTTTGGAATGGGCATCGACAAGGCGAGTATTCGTAATGTCGTTCACTTTAACATTCCCAGCAGTTTGGAATCGTACAGTCAAGAGATTGGAAGGGCGGGACGGGATGGTAAATTTTTCCCCGACTGAAATCTACAACTTTGTTGGTTAACCTGCGAGTAGGCAAAACCAGCAATTGCGTGTTTTATTTATGTGGAGAGGATCTTCATCTTCGTGAATTATTTTCTCGAGGAGATCTACCTGTAAGCATTCATCCTACACCAATCGAAAACGACTACTATCACAAATTTCTCGCCTTCAGATCATTTCTCCTATTTTGCTGACTCAGAACATAACTCAAGTCGAAAGAGTCCCTTAGAAACTTGCTGCACGATATATTTAGTTCGGAAACAAAGCAGCTCCCTATTGGGGGTGACTTCAGAACTAATCACTACGAGCAGGAGCGTGATTTCGATATGCGGTCAACCACGCTGAAGAACGTGTATGTTACTTTAACCCAAAGAAGCTCTTGGCTCAAACCCAACGAGAATCTAGTCTGCTAATATCTGAAATATCTAGATACGCACAGCTAGAGCTCACCCATGGTTTAATCCGCGCCACAACACCCGTTTACACTAAGTACAGCTACAAAGTCAGCCCTTCATATACGCGTACCATCAGTGCCGACGATTCCCCCAGCGGCAGAGCCGTGAATAAATTTGGGATTAAGAAGAGTACCGTTTACCACATTGATGTTGATTCGGTCTCTCGTGCTTGTAATATCCCGCGCAGCGATATCGTGCGTAAACTCAATGATTTAAATGAGAGTGCAGCTATAAGTCTTACCCCAGCCGGAGTACACAACGTGTATAAGGTCAATCAATCTTTGCCAAAAACTAAGGCAGAGATCGAGAAACTAGTTTCCGCTATATACCAAGTCATGGTACGTTCACTGGCTTCCGGCCATAACATCCCACGTCCTCCCTTTGGTGACACGCTGACATTACATTTAGGAGGGCCGCGAGAAAAGTTCTATCCTACGGACCGATGACATGCTAAAACTCATCACCAATCAAGCATGTTTTTCACGCGCCTTAGCACAGCACTTTGGTGATGACTTAGCCTCTGGCCAAACGGAGTGTGGACACTGTACCTGGTGTCTTACACATCAAGCTGTCGTTCAACAAATACCTTCCAAGGCGGCATTCAATAAGGCTAGGTTCAGAGCTATTCTCAGTGCAGTGCCTGATAGGGATGATCCACGCCTCCTGGCAAAGATTGGGTTTGGAATCGCGAGCCCGAGGATCACAAAGTTGAAGTTGGGACGGAGCCCTTTGTTTGGTTCGATGGACGACCATGACTTTGAGAGCTTATTGACTGCCTTTACGCTGGAGTGTGGCAAATCAAACTAGCTTATCAGCTTACAAAAGAAATAATCGTTGTCGTCCGTGTGTCATCTAGAATTAAAGCTCTATCATAACTCCAATGTAGTGTCTCATCTACTGGTTTTAGAGTGTGGAAGTTCACCCAGAATTCCTAAAGAGTTTCACATGTAAAAAGTGGTAAGAGCGGGAATAGCTTCTTTGCAACGACTGTAATCCATGCTTGTCACTAGCGCCATCCTTATCTCCACACGTGACCTATCTTGTCAACCACATATCTCAGCATCAAGATATCGTCCCCCTGTACCTCCATTTGTGTTTGGATTGACTATGGCCAGTGGAAGAAGTGTCTATCATGTCCACAGCACCACATTTACCAGCTAGCGGCCACGTTAATGGCAGCAATGGACTCCAGATATCAGCGGCTAAGAACTCGGCTGGATCCGGATCGGGTAATGGTTGGACCCGTAAAGATAGGCCTTGCGATGCTTGTCGCCGACGGAAAAGTCGATGTATTATATTGGAGAACACTGAGAACTGTATCATGTGCCACTCTCGGGGCGAGGAATGTACATTTGTTCAAACGCCCCAACCGAGGAAACGCCGGCGAATAGATAGGGGGAGCGAAGATGGAACGAGAACAAAGTATATGCTAGCCGAAAGCCTAGCCAGTAACAAACATTCACTAACACTTGCAGATCTCCAGATGCGGAAAGAAGTAAATATCTGTTCTGTTTTGATTTGAAAGATTGCTAATATCAGATTTCACTCCACCAGGTAAACCACCGATCAATGACTACACAGCACTTCCCACATCACTCCTCAGACAAACCCTTGGTCTCCAAAATCGGCAACACGGACACTACTTAGGACAGACTACCGAATATGATACTCGTCTTATTAATCTCTCCCCTTTCAATGGACGCGGAGAGTATGTTAGCTCCCCAGGTACACTTCGACGTGTGACCCCAACAACTCACTTCATCATGAAATCCGAGAGTCAACCAGAAGTCGACGATGAACTTGCAAATCTGGATTTGGTAGAGAGTATTGTAAGACCTCATGGCAAAGCTCTTGTTGATATTTACTTCCGCATCATACATCCGAGCTTTCCAATCATGGATAAAAAGGTGTTTCTGGAAAAGTACGAGCGTACTTATCGAGAATTTACACCGCCAATTTTGGCAGCAGTGTATATTTTGGCCCTGAATTGGTGGTCTTACACACCGGAGCTGGTTAATCTACCTAAACCAGATGCTGTGAAGTTGGAGAAACTTGTCCCGAAATTTATGAGTGACGTGCTGAATCGACCGAAGCTGTCGACTGTTCAAGCCGGGCTTTTACTTCTGCAAAGACCTGATGGGGACTCCTGGGCATTAACGGGGCAGCTTGTTGCGGTAGCGCAAAATCTCGGCATGCACCTGGACTGCTCGAATTGGAAGATCCCAGAATGGGAGAGATCTCTAAGAAAGAAACTCGCCTGGGGAATGTTCATGCAGGATAGGTGGGGCGCTTTAATACATGGCCGTCCACCCCTCATCTCTCTTGATGACTGGGCTGTAAAGCCTCTCGAAGATAGGGATTTTCCTGACAACGCTGATGACGAGGATGAGGAGGAAGGTAGCACCGAAATTGAAAATGGGAGACTGACATTTATCTATATGGTTTCATTAACAGAAATCCTGAGTGATATACTCAACACATTCTTCACTCTGCGAGCAACAGTAATGTTAGAAGCAGAAGGTGATCATGCCATGATTTTAACGTTGGATAAGGCAAAGCCGATACAATTGAGATTGAAGGAGTGGCATGCGAAGTTACCGCAATGTTTAGCGGTGGGTCAAACAAAAGCAAGGAGGCTTTCCTCCACCGGTTCGTTTACTCAGATAGCTTTTACGTTATTTTACTAACAAGTTAGGATCTCTCCATTTAGCATATTTTGCTACAGAAGTGACGCTGCACCGCGCAATAATTCGGTTTGATTCTTCCAGTATTGACGATCAATTGCGTACGATAACCCGGACCGCTGCCAAAATGCGATTCACCAATGCTGTAGACCTCATCAATAAACTTGAGCCTGCGCATCTTCAATCATTCTGGTACTTTGCTTCAAAAACAAATCTTGCTATTATTGGAACATTTGGTTCTCTGCTCTGGGCCACCTCCACTAGTCCCGAGGAATCCGAGTTTTACAAATCACAACTTGCCGAATATCGCTGGACGCTACGAGTAAGTAGCAAGGGCGCCGAGTTTATGAAATTTACCGTCGGCATGCTAGATGCCAGTGCAGTATTTGTCAAAGATACCATACCGAAAGCAGGGACACCAACTTTACAGCGCAATCAATCAACTAGAGATGCTTCCGTAAACAAGTCGACGCCGCAAACGTGGACACCAAAAATTGAATCTGACTCATCGGTGAATGACACTAAACAACAAAGCTACGAAGGGTATTCGAACGAGGCATCTCCTAGCATCGGAACTTCGACCGAGAATGCATATCCTTATGATACTGATTTTACGCATGTGGGAACGACCCTCGCCCCTGATATACAACCCCCGTGGAGTGATTCGTTCGAAGATTTCGGTGCTGGAAATGTGCAGGAATGGACACTGGACGAGATGTATGAGTTTTCTCCCCTGGAAGATGTACTTGGGAACCGTCGAATGGTGCAGGAATATGATGAGAGCGGGAATATATTTGCAGGGTTCTGAGCGATGCATCAATCTAAAGCATATTAAAGTTACAAGAGCAGCAACTGAGCTGCAAAATCCATGATTTTATTCGTGATGCGTAATTATAAAATCTACTGGATGACAAGCTGAACATTTCCAATTCTCGATATGTGAAAGGATAACTTCAGGTTGATTTGTTCGAAAGCTTCATCAATCATCCATTTGATTGTTTCTGCTTCTTAGTATCCACCTTTCTGATGTAGGCTCTTCAAAAAAGCTTCCATCATTCTCATATCCCCGTATCCACGAATTCTGTAAGTGATCAAGCTGTTATTATCACATGACCAATTGCGAATACGTGTATTGAGAATACACCAACATATATATACTAACATCCGTCCTTGCAGTGCGTCCCGAGACGCACCCTGTCACGAGCAAATCTATACTTTTTGGAATCAGAACTTTTTCGAAAAAAAAAACATAAAGTAGGTATTAATATATACCTTATTTTACCTATTTTGCATCCAAAACACCACTTAACAACAAGGAAAAAAGTGTAGTCGATTATGTTATCAGTCAATTTATTTACATCACTGATCACCACTTCCGCTCTTTCCCCCCCCTTGTTTAATCACGACGATTAAAGTATTTTCAAAATTTGGAGCATCTGCAAAAATTTCCATTGCGAAATAATATGGCTCCATATTTTGAAGACATTCAAAGAGGAAAAGAATGTAACCTAGCAATTGCGCTAGTGCAATGGGAGGGTCTACATATTTCAGTGCTTAGTAATACACATTAACATAGATAAATCTCACTATGTTCATGCCCAGGCTCGCCATATTTTACATAGCCACTGTTCTCAGGTTTTGTCATGTGTGTGGCCTCGAAAGATTGCATCCCTCAAGAACTAGCGTCGACGATTTCAAATATTCCAGGAAGCTGGCCCTGATTTGCACATCGATACTGCTCGGTTTCCTTTTCCCACTCTCTAACATTGAGATGATCATATCAACTTAAATTACTGTATTCGTGTGACGCTTCACTCTTTGAGTTAGTGACATCATCAAGATCGTGGCTAAGGAGCAGGGGAATGATACTAGGGAAGCTTCGGGAGCTGCCTGGGGGTTATAAGGAGAAGCACAGTCACTACCTTCATCTCTTTCCTTTCTTTTTAAGTTCAGTTCAAAATCCCTCGTATAGACGGAATACTTCTCCTCTCTTGGTACCACTTTTGACTTCTGGCAGCACGTCGTGACAGTGTCTCTCCTCCTGTTATGGTGGAATCGGACTAATCTGCATGTCTGCCAGTAGTGGCCCATTTTTCACACCACGTGATGGGTCTATCAGGAATTATAAACGTCCTAAACTTTGCACCAAGTATCATCTCCTCTGTTACTACGCAATTTCCCTTCCCGGTAAATCGTGTGTATGGCTCCTCCAGGATCCCAGGCAAAACATATTTCGATAAACTCTCTAGATAGATACCGACTGGTGCTACACGTTGCGAAGCATTCCGGTCATGGCAGTTGAGGAACACAACTATCATAGAGTCCGGATGCTCCTTAAATGGCAGCGAAATACGCAGTCCTTGGTTTGTAATTGAGTAGGGTTTCGTCCGAAAGCGTTTGTACTCGACAATGCCACCAGCTCCTAAGAATTCGGCTGGTGAGGCTGCGAATAGACTCCGCCACTCGAGATTATGCAGTGCGGACTGCCTTGTCCAGGCGAACAGACTATGATCATCTGATTTCTGAAGTATGTGTTCCTGAAGTCGCAAGAAAGCTTTCTCACCCTCGCCATAAAGCAGAGGCATATTGACATTAAAAATTCCCATAATACAGTAGGCCTCATCTTCTCTCCTTGTGGTCTTCCTATTTGAAGCCCATGACATCCGTTCCGCAACACTAAATTCATCCATGTCCTTATGGCTGGCCAACGCGGATTTTGCTATGCCGGTGATGTGGTGCAGGGCATTTAGAAGCTCAATCCTAGAGCCAAGCCTCGTCCAATTCTCAGAATAGAACTCCACATCCGACGGTGCAATGAGCTCCTGCAAAGTCCAGCCTCTGGTAAACCATCTGCTACACGCAAACTGTGCCTCCCACTGAGTTGTGCTATCTGGATAGACAGGTGGTGGTGGTGGGACATCCGCTAAATATGCGTAGCATACATCTGCTTGGTGATACCATCGAAACATCGAGTTAATTGACTCGGAAAGCTCGGCACTACTTTTCTTGTCGATGCAACAGGTATCGATCCAAATGTAACCATGTCCATCCGCAGCAGCCTGAGCAGCACTCTTCATAATTTTAACAAAGCCTTGCTTTCGAGAAGCAGCTTCACAAATACCGCGTTCTCCATCCATATCTTGGAAGGATACTTCCTCTGTTTCCCACGTATGGGATAAAATTGCGTAAGGAGGAACATCATTGCCAAAAAATTCTTCTAGCTTCAGTGAGGTTGTGTTGACAAGCCACATGACAACGGATTTTTCAATGCGAGGTCCTGCGCTCTCACACTTAAAATTGAGGTTTACTATAATTAAATACGTATCGGAATACCAGAGGAGAGGAGTTGACTAAATTAGAGCGAATCGAGGCTCTGTCGTCGAAAGGAGAGGTCGCGGATTAAGTCAACAACTGGAGCCTTGATCTCTAATTCTGTCAATATCACGTGCTACCCAAATGAACACCACTACAGTGGAGTGTCTTCTGACCACAATGAATTGCTCCAGAGTGTAGGGAATCAGCCAGCTGCGTGATACTAAAGGAGAAGATTTGCACTGAATGCCATGATTTTGCAAAGCGGAAAGAGCTTATGGTCGAAGGGTCCTAACACACTAAAATAAGAAGCTCTCTATAATTCAGGCGAGCAGCGACGACGCAATCGTCATTTTCGAAATTAATAGTTCCTATTGTTTCGGAGAGGCACATAATACAACTAAATTAAAAATCAATAACCATTTTAACGCATTCACGGATTTGAAGTTGCCTTGAACTCGAAGTACCTACGGTTTGACTCGTCACAGGGTGCGTCTCGGCACGCAGGGATAGACGTTAAACTTAGGCCAAATTCAGGAGCATGTTGGACTAAAAGACCAATATGCTGTGGGTCTCTAATTTTTGTCTGAAATCATGGATTATTTATTAGACCCGAGGCAAAACGCTGTTGCGTTTTTGCAAAGGCAAAGGGTCTTACTGAGTTAAGTACCGATTTGGATGCGAAATTAAGAAAGTGCCTTATCTTCTCCAGCGACTTTGTCGCAACACATGATGGCAAGTCGAAAGCCGAACTTTTCTCATTTTGCCCGACTAAGAAGAAATATTCATGTTATAAAGGCAAAAAAAACTTAATAACAAATACATTTTCCTCCACTAATTCCAGTATCTGTAGAAAATAGGAATATGATAATCATATTGTGTGCCTCATAAGCAAGGCGTCAACGTAACTACTACCAAAAACCACACGTCAAATCATAGTCTCCGTTTTACAACTTCGATAATACCATATCATGGTGGCCTACGCCCCCGTAGATGCGCCCAATCACGATGGGAAATCAAAGAAAATTGTCGACTACATGTATGACCAGGACATCGGCAACTTTTCCTATGCAGCTGGACATCCTATGAAACAACATCGTGTCAGGCTAGCGCACAGCTTGATTCAGAGTTATGGATTGTATAACAAGATGAAGATATTCGTAAGTGCAATTTTTCGTCTTTGAGTAACCACTGTTATACGATGGAGACTTGCTTTCAATTACTTGTTAGAAGTTGTAGACACCCAAAGATGATCTTGATGGTGAGAGGCGTGAAGCTCAGGAGTGTAGCATCATAGGAAACATGAGAAACTAGCAGCCAACAACAGTTGACTCATACTGGATGCCTTCTCTCTCTGATGTAATATAGAGCATTTTGACGCGTAACCAAAGGCTTCGTCTTGACTTTGATGTTGCTTTAGATATTTTCAAGATTCTCACAGTTTCTAGTGCCCTAAGAAAGCCACAAAAGATGAGATGGCACAATTTCACGCCGAAGACTACGTTGACTTTCTCGCAAAGGTCACCCACGAGAACATGCACGGCTTAAGCAAAGAAGCACAGAAGTTCAATGTCGGTGACGACTCCCCCGTGTTTGATGGACTATTCCAGTACTGCGCCATCAGTGCGGGGGGAAGTCTTGAGGGTGCGGCCCGACTTGGTCGAGGTAAATGCGATATTGCTGTCAATTGGGCAGGTGGGCTCCATCATGCAAAGAAAGCCGAAGCAAGTGGCTTTTGCTATGTGAACGGTAAGCTATCAATTCTTGCACCATTCTTACACCACCACGCTCGCTATAGTGCTAATTGAAAAAACTCAGATATTGTTCTGTCAATTCTTGAACTTTTACGTTATCATGAACGAGTTGTTTACATTGATATTGATGTACATCACGGTGATGGTGTCGAAGAAGCATTCTTCACCACTGACAGAGTCATGACGGTGTCCTTTCACCAGTATGGTGAATTCTTTCCTGGAACTGGTGAACTACGTGATATAGGTGCCGAGTAAGTTACATTTCCATGGGTCTTAGCTTAAAGATCAAAGAGCATACTAACAACTGAATACAGCAAGGGCAAAAACTACTCAGTTAACTTTCCTCTTCGGCATGGTATCGATGATGCCTCATACAAGGGGTAGGACTGTCCTCCGTTACTTATCATGCAGTATTTTTGACTATCATTAGAATTTTTGAGCCGGTGATGACTCAAGTAATGGAACGATATAGGCCGGGGGCAATTGTCCTTCAATGTGGAGGTGACAGCTTAGCAGGGGACCGATTAGGATCCCTCAACCTCAGTATGCGTGGACATGCAAATTGCGTAAATTTTATGAAATCGTTCGGACTACCTCTGCTACTTCTTGGCGGCGGGGGATACACAATGAGGAATGTATCGCGAACCTGGGCTTACGAAACTGGTGTTGCTGTTGGGGTGGACCTCCCATCAGAGTTGCCAGAGCACGAATATTCTGAGGTGAGGCTGAGAAACAATATTTACAAGACAGAGATTAACATTCTGAAGTATTACAAACCCGATTATCAACTCGATGTCAAGGCCAAAAAAGACTTTGCAAACTTGAATTCCGTTGAATACCTTGAGAAGATTAAGGTGAAAATATTTGAAAATTTGAAAGAGACAACCTTTGCGCCGTCTGTGTCGCCTTTAGAAGATGTCCTCGATAGTTTAGGTATGAATGATGAGGACGAAGATATGCTTGATGATGCAGACGAGGATGATAATCCAGATGAGCGCAACACAGAGAGAAGAAGTAACCTACGGTAAGGATCTTCCGCAAGTATCAGTTGTGTCTCCTAACTCTGAATGCAGCGTCGAGGCGGCCGGAGAGTTGAGTGATAGCGACGAAGAAGGCAGTGGCAGTGGAGTGGTACGTTAATGCTTTACTAACCTGAGTATCCAACAAATATTTGCTTACTATTGATAGCCCAAAAGCAATAAAGCTCGCAGAAATGAGGCAAATTACGCTGATGCATCTGAGATAGACGAGACCATGATAGACAACGAAGACGAGGAGGCTGAGGAAGTTGTAGAACCAGAGCCAACCAACGATGAACCTCATATAGAAGTACACGTAGAGCAAGCGAAAGCATCGCCAGTAAACTCAGCTCTGCCCCATACTCGGGAATCGTCAGCGAAAGCCGACTCTGTCAAATTGGAAGGGGTAGGGGAGCCTAATGGCGAGAAGCCCGACTCGAGGGCAACATCAGTGGTTGTCAAAACTGAAGATTGAGTTGATAGTCTACCACTAAACTAATCTTTGAATTGACTTCAGACTTCTCTACATCCTGTGATACTAGCTTACATGTCATCGGATATGTCTTTTCTTTATGATCCTGTGCTGTAGGTTTATCGATGATGGAGCCCTGCCTTGACACACTAGATCAGCACCTACGCATTTTACCCTCAGCCTACCATACATAGACTTGAATAAGCAAGTTTCCCTCATGTGCTAAAGCCGAATATCGCTAATCAAGCATAAATTGAGGGGACTAATTTTTATATTTTGCTCAAGAATGACGTCCTAGAAAACTACATTGGACCCCATAAACTTTGATGTGCAGTGTATATCTACCACTAATATTCAAAGATTTCCGCGGATTTTCCACCTGCCCAGTAAACCTTACATACCATGCGCACTACTTGTCATGTCTTCTTCTTAGTCTTTCCCCGCTAATATCAACCTCACGAGCAAACCGGTGACGATGCTGGTTTCACGACCGAGTTACTTGGATTTGTTTGCGCACATCCATTAGCTACACCAAGGATAGTATCGTCCGTGGCTGCAGAAAAAGCTGCACCGCAATTTGGGTCACTGCTGCTCGTTAGTACTCCACCTCTCGACTATAACCATGATTGGAACTTACCTGGCCCCACCACTGGCACTGGAAAAGTAGGAGCAAATATCGTGCGTGAAGCAATCTTGAGTACTAAATCAATGCTATCAGCTCTCGAGTCTCGAACACACGTGGTAAAGAGATATACTATGCATTTCCTACCGCAGTACCAGAACAGCCTGCTCCACAACGTCCATTGCAGCTGTAGCTAAGAATTATTAGTCTAGTAAGTAAAAAGTGAAAGTAATTGGTACATACTCGCCACTACCTGAGGGGTTCGCGCCAAAGTTACTACCGACAGCACCGCTCCAAGTACAAGTCTTTCCAGCACTGTTTTTCCAAGTTGCTCTTGCAGTGGATCCGACCTTGAGACAGGTGATGGCTGCCAGAGTCGAGGATGCCATTGCTAAAACGAGAGCTAACTTGAACAGAACCATGATGAAGTAGTTTCTGAAGCTTAGCCAACTAGTAAGAACTACATATTGAAGAATATGGACCTTTTATATGTACTACACATGGCCAATGCAATTTGAACCTCAGATGACGACTTAGCGTTCTCCGAGATATTCTCCGATTGAGGTCTATACTCTAGATTTCCCCGCATTTTAAGAGATACTTTACCCCGAAATAGAGTCTGCTGGTCCTAGTAGTGGATTTCCTCTCCATTTCTGGCAGGATCTGAAGGTATTCGGAACATGTGATGGGGAGAGACCATCGGTCTAGTGGGCATCCAGAAAGTCCCAAAACGTTAGATCATCGACATTACTTAGTTGCTCCACAGTTGGGAGCTGTATGGATGTTTCCCCTGGCTAATTTTTAATGGACTGCCATATTGAGAAGCTTGATTTGTAAGACATTCTTTCCAATCGCTTGAATTTTTGTTACAATATAGTGGCGAATGATAAAGCAGTAGTACGCCTCTTCTTCCAAGTTCTCCGGCTCTCCCTTTGGCAATGTAAAATTTATGTTATTGAGGATTCTTTAGTATATAGACAAATTTTCATAACCATTACCTTCTACAGCCGAATTAAAACAGGATCAGCATAATTCTGTGGTGCGTGCAATGCCTAGTTATGGAAGGCCACTCTTTCAAATATTCCTCACACCCCAGAATACAACTTCCAGATCTGGAGGGCATACATTTTTTTAAGATTCAGTTATTCAAATCAAGCAAACCCATCTATCTACTTCTATTTTTGAACATGATGCTATCATCACTTCCTAGAGCCTAGTGTTGAAATGTTGCGTTGAAAGTGCCTCGGTCTCGAGATTCTTCAGAGATTCTCTACACGCTCTATTCATGAAACAAGTGACATGTTTCAAAATCTACGGAGACGGCAATGGCGCGGTATCGCTTGTCGTAACCAGGTGTTTTACATCAGGAATATCGAGTACGAATGATCAGGTAGCAAATTTGACACAGCTCTCAAATTCCACCTGCATAATGAGAATTCTCAAGCAGGAAGGAAGTCAAAGTTATTATTTATCAACTGCACCATACATCGCAGCTCCAATCCAGCTTTTGACTTGGTTGTCCAGAAAGAAATCGCCTTGATGGCAGTCTCCCCACGACAAAATCAAGGAATAAAATTACTCGAAACTACTTCTGAGCGATGAAAGCAGAAGATATGAGTTGAATGAGGACAGAAAGAAGAAGGATTGATGGTCTGAATTTATTCTAACAATAGATTTATGCCATAAGTTTTCTCCAGAAAATACCTGTACTTCAAAATATGTGGAATTTTCTGTGCTGTATTTCAGGCAAAGTGATGTTGGCACGAAAGTCTTAAGATGAAGAAACCCCAATAGAAGAGGACTTAATCATAATATAAATTACAACATAATTCAACAAATAAAGTATCATAAGATACCAGCTAGGCTTCCGTACCAGTGCCAAGTAGTTCACACCCAGCCACGCGGCAATCAGGGAGACTTCACAACGAGAAAATGTTCCAACAAACCAAATACTAGGCAACATCGTGCAAATTCGTCTATAAATCCATTTCCCAGTATTACCTTCATTCCTTCTTGAGATTGTGGGATAAAGAATCTACTCTTTAGGGTACTGTAAACATCTTGCAAATAGTCGATCAGGGAAGATAACATTTGATCAATTATATAGTTAATGCACGGGACAGAAACTGTCTAAGTTCTTGATCTACTGCGAGGCTGATTACAGATATAAAAAGAGGTAATATATTTCCAAAAGACGGAAGAATGAGTCAGCTAATATGTTCTCAAAGTAGGAAGCTGTCAGATTACTTGTAAATAGGGAACAACTAGTATCTTTCTCAGGCTTCAGCTGACAGCGTGAGAAATAGGTTTACGTAATATGTAAGCCGTTTTCTCATTTCATTCAAGTCGCTAAGTCCGCTCACCTGATTTCAAATGTTTGAACCTATCAAAGAATACTTTTGGCCGATGTCTCCAGGAGAGAGGGCAGATCGCGAGCGCATCCGCTGTGCGGCTCCCGAAATTCAAGAGAAAGTAAGAATGGTGTCTTACAAGGCAGAGGATGTATTCGGATGGCCCTCAAGCGGAGGAATGCTCCAAAAGAAATGTTCTATTGTAGAGCTAGAGTACTTAGGGCTTGCTGCTCAGCTGAAAACATTTCCAACGGTTAAGCTTGAAGGCTGGACCTTGCGAGACGGAAATGTTCCCAAATTCAACGATCAGGCTGCCGAAGATGCATTTTGTCAGAAGATGCGGATGATCGGGGCCAGACAATTCAAATCTTTCGAGCAACTTATGGGGATGGGAGGAATTGGAGGAGGATGCATGTTCGGTGACGGAAAGGTAGAGCTTGACATTGGCTGGCCAGCAGATGGAAATGGAGTGTGGATAGGTAGATGGACAAGACCCGAATATTTCCGGAGGGCATTCCGTTGGCTGAAGGAGGCAGAGACAATGGACGAAAGATGTCAAATTATCAAGCAATGTGGAGGAAGCTTCTACGAGGATCCTGGAGAGTGTCCAGAGCTTGCTGAAGTTTTAGCTGAGGTAGCATCCAAGGGCTAATCGTAGCAAATTTAGTTATAAACCAAGGTGGCTGCGATCAAGTTAACATGTTCTAGTTTGCTGAATATTTGAAATGGTACTAGTGATACTGAATATTGATTGATATTGCTGATTTCGTTCTTTCTTGGCGGATCTGGGCAAGTACTAGAGTGATACGTGGATACAACACTTCCAAACTCTTTTTCGTCTCTTGTAGTAGGCCAAGCGAAGGGGCTGGCACGAATTCAAAGAGCAGTTTAGCTGCTGAAGCTTTTGTGTTTTATAACTTGTAATACTCGAGTTAATTAGTTATGCAATAAATCAACTCACTTTGCAATTGCGATATAAATGATCACGCAGGATATTCATGAAAGTTTCGGTAGTTTTCCAGATATTAACTAGAATACTTGAAGACCCAAAGCACCTCTCAGCAATTCATTCACAGGTCAAATAGGCCAAAGCAAGGCGTGGCTAATATGTGAGAGGACATGTTGACAAGAGTGATATTAAAATCTATGCTTTTGGTAACCTGCTTACAACTTTTTAAAAACTCTATACTTGGAGCCAAGAACACACACCCAGTACAAAAACCAAAATCATAGCATCGCCAGTAATCGTAGTCCAGATTCGGAAATATCGTGATACCAGCTGCACATAACCCTTATAAGGCTCTGGCAAAAAACCAACTACCGTTCCCAGAATTCCAGTTTGCTGCGTAGTCCCTTTCTCCAAGTAAAACCTGCTTGTTTGTAGTAATACTTGCGTCGTAGCAAATATATAGAAGAAGTGCATTGACGCTGGTGTCAAGGCCTCTGTGGACACAGACTCGGAAGAAAGACGCGCAATTTTTGACCCTGAAAATTTTGAAGTCAAGGAGATATACAGGCCTAGAGATATCGCAAATACAGCGTGAATGATACGCCAAATATAGGCATATGGGTCTGCTGCAGCAGCTTGACCCATGCCAGGCATGTTTGGCATTCCGGGGAAAGAAGGCATGCCACCAGGTCCTTCTCCAGCAGCTCCGCCCATCATTTGTTGCAACATCTTCATCATAGGGTCATCTCCTGGAGGTGCATCCTCCATGCCCGGCATTGGCATACCTCCCATACCTGGGAAACCAGCGAATGGATTAGCGCCCGGAGGAGCTCCAGATACATCATAGCCTAGCATCATTTGACGGAGCTGATCTTCGTTTGGTGTGGCAGGCTGGGAGCGTCGGGAGGGGGCAGGTTCATAGTAGTGATTGGAGATGTCGACTTCTTCAGGATCATCGTGCGACGCTGTTGCAGCAGTAGGTTGTGGTGGAGCGTCTTTCTCTTGTTACTAATGGTTTGAAATCAGACACTGGAGCCCATACCTCGTTTTATTCCTCCTCCCAAGCCTGTAATTTTATCTAAGCGTGCTGAACCGCCAGCTCTGATTTTCGCTTCGCGGCGCTCTTTGCGGATACGTGCTTGGTCGGCTGCGCTGGAGGGAGCCGTGCTTGGAGTTCCAGGCTCAGAGGATGGCACCGGCGTAAGGTTTTCCGTCATCTTGAAGGATGTTGGTTTGCAAACCCGTGGAAGGAACAAATAGCAGAAGATGATTGTTGTTCTTTGGACGCCACGTCAGGCGGCTGAGAAATAAAGTGAGGATATAAAGTTTGGACACGGACCATGATGCTTGGCTCCCCTGTTCCTGTAATTGCAGTTTATTGGGTTTAGTGAATTTGGATACCTGAGGCATAACTGAGGCTATGAATTTGGTCGTCGGTGAATATCTTCACTTTTCCCCGTGTACATCAATACCATAGCCAGAACATCAAGCAGGGATGGGAATCCTGTGATGCAGGGTCCTTTCCAGCATAATTATCTTTTCCTACTATGTTTTACGGGTTGATCGCATTTCTGAGACAAGCGTGTGGGATATTGTCATTATCTACTCTATTTCTGTCGAAGATTCTGATTTTGAAAATCCGCAGCATCAACCTCATTGTGAAGCCAGAAGCAGTCCTAGGCCTATTTTCATGTAGGGCTGCAGATGGGAAGGCCAATGATTTGATAGGCGGATAGCGTTTCTTTCTGTGTCTTGAGTATCAACTTAGGTTGAAGATTATCCAACAAGCATTCGTGTTGTGACTTTCAACTCACTGCGCCGTGCTCAAAGGATTCCAGGGGCCAAGCGAAGCCTCTTACTCATTAACACCCATACTCAGTTCGTGAACTGTGGGCTTATCAGCATTTGTACGTAGCTGTTCCCGGCGGTGTGTGTAAAGTTAAATTGTCTTCCAGCCGAAGCCAAGCATAGTCTCGTTCTTAGTTTTGAATTGATGGTTAATGGATCAACTCCAGTCTTTGCGAGTACATTGGCTGGCTACCTACCCTTTTCTATTCGTGACTTCTCATATCGACGCGTGTCGCAGCTTTCCACACGGGAGAGCGTTGCAGGTAAGAACCTAAATGCTTTCCAACCAGCTACGATAGTAAGCTCGTTACTAGTATACTGTACTTTACTAGCGGTACAATGCACCAGAGGCCGGTGTGGGGGGCCGAAATCCTATTTTGGAGCATCCAGCAAACCCAGGAGGCGAGCTGCAAGGATGATCTGGGGCTGATACAATCTGCGATCAACTTATCAGCAATTCTGCGACGGAACAAATCAAGGACCTGGCTTCGGATGACAAAGTGAACCTTGGCGGTTGACCCGATCACCGACTCTCCGTCTCTACACGCGGCACAGGTTTGGGCCCTAACACTGCCCCGAGTGGGCTCCTGGTCAAAGAATGTATATATTGACGTGACTTTCTCGCTGCATAGATTCTTCTCATCACACAGCAATTTGTTAATCCAATATCTAACTAACAACTCAAAATTCCAACCACTTAATTGTGTTCGAATTCCCTCCAGAACCAATCCCCATCACCAGGCTCGCTAAACCACCTCGCTTCAGCCCCTTTAGTAAAATCAACAACCATCGAAAATGTCGGAATTAAAGTATTTTATCAGTCCAGAACAACATGGAAACAACTTGACAGGCCATGATCAATCTGGAAACTTCTGGGGCAATAAAACTCTTTTAGCAGAGCCATCACTTTGCACACTGGAAACATGCGATATGACAATGTCCTCCTTCAGATACCTGCCAACTATTCCAGGGAACAGTATCTATGGCGGTTTATTCGCTATCTTCCTGGTTTTACAGCTTTTCCTGGGCATAAAGCATAAGACATGGGGCTACATGATTGCTATGATAATGGGACTGGTGAGAATTAACTTTCTTTGGCAACTTGAATTCTGCTAACCATTCAATCAGTTTCTAGAAGTTATCGGCTATGTTGGACGAGTGCTCATGCACAACAGCCCGTTCAACAAAAACTATTTCCTCATGTCCCTCGTCACTTTAACCATCGCGCCAGCTCTCCTCACGGCCGCCATCTACCTCTGCCTCGCACGCATCATCTACGTCTACGGACCTCACCTCTCCTTCTTCAAGCCCCGTACCTACACCCTCGTTTTCTGCGGATGTGATATCATCAGTCTCATACTCCAAGCTCTTGGAGGAGCACTCGCCTCTTTGGCCGATACGAGAGATCAATCCAACCTTGGGAAGAATATTATGTTGGCGGGTCTCGGGTTCCAAGTCCTCTCTCTGATACTTTTCGCTGCCTGTGCCGGCGACTTCGCCATTCGCGTCCTGAAAAACAAGAGCCAGTGGAACACAAGATACCTCGATCTCCTTAACAGCAAGCTCTTCAAGTCTTTCATCCTCGGGCTGGTCGTTGCAGTTGTCACCATCTTCGCCCGTAGCGTCTACCGCTGTGCCGAACTCTCGGGAGGGTTCAACAGCCACCTGTTTGTCGATGACGAGTTATTATTCATGATTCTTGAGGGTGTGATGATTGTGCTTGCCTGCGGCTGCCTTACACTCCTACACCCGGCTGTCTGCTTCCAAGGGGCATGGGCAGATGCGAACTTCAAGTTCCGCAGCAAGAATAGCGGAGCCGAGAAACTGATGATCAAGAACTCAGGAGATATTGAGCTGGGATCAGGCGCCTACTTGAACCAGCCCACTGCGTACGACAGACAATAATGTTCCAGGCGGGTGAGGGGCGGACAACGACAGATGGCATGGTGTTAAAGGTGAAGGTTTTGGATTAGATGATTTACGATACCTAAAGGTTATATTTCTTATTATTGGACGGGATGGAGTTCTACACTGGATTTTGTATTTTATTAGAGGGGGTGGCTTTCGCGCCGAAAGGCCATGCCCAAAACTGTAGAAGTACAGATTACTATACTACAAATAGCGCCTTTAAAGAAAAAAACAATAAATTATATTACATACTATCGATCAACTTCAAAAGTTCGAATGTCTAAAATGGGTAAAGGTGCTTTCCAATGAACACATGGTAAGATTCTTAGTTCAATCCTTGAGACTAAAAGCACATGAGTATCACGCATACATGATGAGTTCCAACACATAGAAAGTCTTCAGTCTCCTCCATTCTCCAACACACATTAAGCTACCTCGTATTCACAAATCCCCCATACCCAACACAGGTTGCATAAACCCCCCCTAAAACTCCTTCTCAACGACAATCATTTTCCCCAGAAAGATAGATAGATAGATAGACATGAGACCTCCGCGATCCAAAAAAACACGCGCCACTCGCTCCCCTTTGATTTAATCCTTCGTTTTGCAACGCTAGCGAGCTAGCAAGTGAGGGCTGCCCTATCGTCTGTCTCGCTTACATAAAAGCCCCGACGCGCCCGCTGGTTGGTTCCCGCGTAATGCAGCGGTGCGAAATAAGCTTAACGGGACGCCGTCGTTTGCCCTTTTCCAGGCATGAGTGCAGCATGCCGGCTGGCGGCCGTGCCCTTTTATTTTGGTGCATCATGGTCGGAGGAGCGTCTTATTAGACGGGGTCGGCAGGTTTGCGGTCGTGAGAGTTAGGTGTCTTATAGGATGGTATTTTGATTTCGGTGACCTCATAATCTTGACCTCGTGAAGTATGGTCGGGCTAGATTGGTGTGGGATTGAAAAGCGATGCAGAGATATGGAGATTGTTGATTGATCGCCGCTATGAGGAGGAGGCTGTGGGCGAATAGTTCTGGTGATTGATGGATGAGAAGCTGGCATATAGCAGAGTGCCTTTGGATCTGTAGCCTAGGCCAAGTTTGTCGAGCAGATTGATAGAAGTTTATGACATTTCGCTTTTTGATTCTGCGGTTTAAGTGTGAGTACGATGTTTGATATGCCATATACTTCTGCTTGTGTTCAGACTTTTCTTCCACTTATGGTCAAATACAGGTATAAATAAATACAGCATCTGAATGAGAACAAAAAAGAGGTTTTCTATGTTTCTCCACACGTACTATCTGTTCCATAAACAAACTCACATTCTCAAAAAAACCTTTTCACCTATCATCCCCTCGCTACTATAAAGCCAACAAATAATTCACTTTTCACCAGTTCCAAGGTTCCGAGTTTCCAAGTGATGCGAATGTATCGTCACAAAGCTAAGATAGCAATTTAATAATATATCATTCACGTCAAAGTTAAGCTGCCTTTTTCCACTTTCAGAACTCGCTTGTGTGATTGCTGCGGCGAAGATACACAACAACACACCCAAACCTGTCTTCTCCACTGTGGTGTAGGTTTGGTGAAAGTCGAGGGTGGACGCTTTGATCTAAAGGCGGAATGGGATAAGCACCTCGACTGCCGTCTGATATATGCGCAACTTAGATAGAGCATTCATTCATCCATCCATTCAATCAATGGCCGACGGTAGGCTGAAAGCCGACGGTCAGAATATCGGCATGGGAACAACCTGTAAGCGCGTTCCAAAAAATAAAAATAAAAAACCTCCTTAGAAACGCCATAGCCATAAGATCTCGCCGCCATTGGCGATACTGTAAAATGTATGTAGCATAGGCGCGCGAGCTGTTCTGTATTTGCTGGGTCAAAGTGTATCTCCTGGTAAGAGCTAAAGCTGAACCGTGTCACATTTCTATTCATAAGCCCGAGTCGAGGTGTTGTGAAATGTGCAATCGATCAATATACACCCACTTCTATTTAAAAACATTTAAAGCTGCTCAAAGCTTATCTTCCACCTTTAGGCCTGGTTTCCTTCCTTCATCATGCAGAGCCCGTCTATCATTACATACGCCCAAATTCTCGGAGAATAAAAACCCAAACCTCCAGGGGCATCAAGGGTACATCCTGTCTTCAGTATTTCAATTTCAATTTCGATTTCAATTTCAGGTTCAACTTCAGGCTCTGAACTAGATCTTTGTGACATCCCTCCAGATATGAGCCTAGCATGCGATGTAATTTCCCAACTAAACCCGTGGAATTCTGATTTTCGCTTATTGTTGTGCTTTGACTGAAGATTCGAAGCCGACATTTTGACCAGGACTGGAACGGGGGTTGGCTAGTTTGCTTGAATGAAATGTAATGTATAGTTATAGCGTCCCTGCGACACGTAGGCTGGTAGGATAAAATACACTGCCCACAATAATCTGAGATGTGAGAGAAAGGATTATGATGATAGACAAAAGCTAGGTGGGAAAAATGCATGAAAGGGGTATGATATCTAAAACTAAAAGACACATCGTGACGATTCTGACGTGAGCGGTAAGTCCGTGAGGCCTACCCCTTGCCGGTGGGAAGGTTCTAGATTACGAGAAAGGCGGAAAGTGTTGGAGGTTGGTAATCTTTAATAGTCGATGCTATTCCCTACTTCATAATGCTCACCTCCTTGTTGGTGTTGGGCTCCAGGGAAGCATTCGTTCGGTTCACTCTCCGCCTCGCATCCAGGTACATCATAAACTGGCTGTAACTCTCAGGAATGATCTTTACATCCTTCGGTACCTCGAATGTGTAGTCTAGAGTGGTTTTAGGTCAGTAGTGATTCCTACAAAATTACGAAATCAACGAAGATATTTCTTAAGTTCAAACACATACTGAATTGCCCGGTGGGCTTGGTCTCCCCGTGCTCAATATTCCTGATCTTCGAATCTACCCTAACCTGTATTCTCGTGCTCCCTTCCGGACTTGCCTTTGTGTCGCCACTGGATACCAGCGGTGAGTCACTATACGCAACAGTGGCGGTTAAATACAGCACGCTGCCCACCGGTACCGGATTCTCAAAAGTCGAAGGATCAAGAGCGATGAATGAGGGCCGCGAGTGTGAAAATGCTGACGCGCAGGTAAAGGCTAGCTCGAAGGTGGTTTTGAGGAGGAAACCACCAAATATCATGAAATTGTGGCGATTGCGGTATTGGGGTTGCATTATTTGGACAGATTGGATGCGCGTGGATTCCATCCAGAGGGCATTATCTGGTTTGCGTGATGCGGTATTTGGGTCTGGATACGTGAGCCTAGTACAAAAGATAAAGGATAAAGCTGGCTACATACCATGATAGTCAAGTTGCTGAAGCCAAAGAGCATGGATTAGATCCGACTCTTCGTCATTAGGCGTTTGTTTTGAAAGCGCTTGCTTCGACTCCGCTTTCTTCAGATTATAATTTTCCTCTCCTTGCTGGAAAAGTCGCCTTTCCTCTGGGGTTTTCAAGGTCAGAGGGCTGATCTTGACAGGTTTCTTGGTAGCTGGATCCAAGGACACCATCGTGAAAGCACAGGTCATCAGAATGTCACTTTTCTTCACGCTTTCACCCTCCTTTGGTGCCGCAGCTACTTGTAGCGAGATCTCCATTGAACTTCTTCCTGTCGCAAACGTGACTTGTCCACTGAGTTCCAAATCACAAATATTGCTCAGGGGATGCGCAAGAGTGATTCTGTCCACAGCAGCCGTGACGGTCATTACTGCATCGCCAGTATGCTTATAAGCGATGACTCCAGCCAAGGCATCGAGATCCATGAAAAGAGTGCCGAGCCGAATGTGGCCGGATGAATTGATATACAGATCTAGAAGCCATGGGTCGCGAGCGAGTGGTAATATCTGTACCCATATCAGTATCTATATTCCCCAACTGCACATAGGAGGTCTGCGAATGTAGAGCATCATGTGACATCAACATACCACTTTATGAAAACTATCAGACATGGACTTCGGTGATAAATCTCTCTCAACTGTCTCCGTCGACACTGGTTTCTCAAGCTTATTCTCTTGCTGTTTCTTGAACGCTTCTATGAATGGTGTGCGCGTGCGCATAGCCGTCAGCTCAGAATACACCCCATCTGTAGAACGTTTGACTGCTGCTGAGAAGCATCTGGTCTGGTTTGAATTTTGTCTCAGCGGCCGTGAGACCACTGACAGGATTGTTGGGAGTCGGGCTAGACGTGCCATAGCTACTACCGAAACGCGCTGGTGGAAGATAGGAAGTAGTACGTAGATGTGAGATGGCCGTGGTATCGGGAACCCGATTTATTAGGAACTAGGAATGATTGCCACCTGGATATTGCATCTGAAACTATCGAAGTAGAAACAAAAATCTCTTTATAACTACTAAAGTGATCTCCTAATTGTACTCGGTTATTGGCAAGTATATTTGACTAAATGCGCGAGATACCGGAAGATCACGTTACTTAAGCTGGAAGTGGAGTCTGCTAATTGAAATTATCTAGGGCCAGAGATCGTCTTTGCATGCGTTATGTTTACTCTTATATTCTAAAGTAGCGAGTCGCGATCAATAATTGCTAACCATCTGTTCAAGTGCCTTGAGGTTGGACCATACCATACTGTGTGCATCACGTGAAGCAAACAACACATTTGGATTCCAAAACGACATTTGAGTGCCCCCTACAAGTAATATCTTGATTGCCATTTGTTAGTAAAATATAAATGATCTAAAGAGCCAAAGAAGCTTTTTGTTTTGGGTATATGAAGTCAAATAAAGCGATTCAGAATGATGCATTGACGCGATTTGGAGATCGTTTCCACTGATACATCCGAAGCTTCACGGGAACGGAACGGTGACAGTGGCTCGTGTTTGAGATCGGCTGCTAGATGGATTAAATTCAAAGTTACCAGACAGGATTAGTACACCAGGTTCTATCACATATGCACAACGAGCGAGCTTTTGAGGAACATGGATAGACGAGGAGGATGCACTCGTATACACCGACCAAGATGGCCCAGCAACGTTGGCCAGTCATTACACTCATTCATACCTTCCCTAAGAAGCGGTCTTGGGTGCTTGGACTGTCCACTGAATATTCACGGCTGTACTGTACAGTAGACGGAGCATGTGCTGTGCTGTGATGCTCCATGCTGCTTGCTGTCGATTGTTCCACAGTTTCCATCCATCAGTCGGGTCGTGCGGGCCATGCGGAGAAGTGATCTGATACGGGAAGATCCACCGTGGAAATTTGGATGTAGGAGGCTGTGCAAGACCGCAGAGTCTTTGGCGAGATGATTTGCAACCTCGCGCGTTACACAACTTACGCAGGTGGATAGATGGATGGGCCTTGTCCACCATCTGAAATCGTTAGGCCAGGAACCAGCGTCAGACGGGTTGGGTACAGCGGGTGACCAAACACTGGTGCGCGCAGGTCGGATGAGAGGATAATGCGTGCGAATCTTTACGACATGCTGCTGCTGGATGTTCTCTTGATCTCACACACTCTTTCTCTATGTGTGTTTCTCTCCGTCTCTCTCCCTCCCCCCCTCTCTCTCTCTGTGTCTCTCTCTCACTCTCTCTGTCTGTGGCAACATAGATCCATCTGTAGATAGCCGGTCATAGTGCGCGAG
>Ga0247807_10000437_pt1 | contig 25928 bp, 21 predicted proteins | sample UWRJL074202C1_FD_179931 | JGI IMG/M metagenome (GOLD analysis project Ga0247807, IMG submission 179931) | Plant litter microbial communities from Arlington Agricultural Research Station in Wisconsin, United States - UWRJ-L074-202C-1 | ecosystem: Environmental > Terrestrial > Plant litter >...
AAAGTAGAATACGATGTTGAAAGCGGTAAAAAAGGTTTGAATGCGATCAATGTTAAAGTAATCTAGATTATTATAACCATAATTCGTACAAGCTTCCTGATGAGATATCAGGAAGCTTTTTTTATGCGCTTTTATATTGGCCCGCTGAATAAAAAAAGCGCTTGCATTGCTTCTCTGCCATAGCTTTTTTATCTTTAGATTTATTCCACTGGTAAATGAACAGCAATTACGAAATCCTAATTTCGAAGATTAATAAGTTTACACGCAAGTTTTATCTGAATAAACTGTTGCGGGGCCTTATTTATACCTTTGCTGTCCTGCTTGCACTTTACCTGCTTTCTTTTGTCTTTGTTTATTACCTGCACCCCTCCCCGCTGATCAAGACCGTTTTGTTTTTTTCTTGCCTGTTCTTTTTACTGGTCTTATTTATTATCCTGGTCATCAGCCCTGCACTTTCTTACTTTAAGCTCCATAAAAGCCTGAGCCTGGAAGAGTCTGCTGCATTAATTGGTGATCATTTTTTTCCTGTCCGTGATAAATTACTCAATGCGCTTCAGTTAAAGGCGCTGGCAGACTCTTCCCCTCAGCATAACAAATTAATACTGGCAGGAATAGATCAGAAGATAGAAGCGCTTAAACTAGTCCCTTTTAGTATGGCGATCCGCCTTAGGGATAACAGAAAATATTTAAAATATGTCCTGTCTCCTCTTTTAATCATTATAGTTGTTGGGCTAATCGCGCCTGCTATGCTTAAAGAAGGTACCCGGAGCTTTGTACAATATGATAAAGAAATCCTTCCGGCGGCTCCGTTCCAGTTTCGGCTGCTCAATAGCACAATGGTGGTTACCCAGGGCGATGACCTCACACTAAGCCTTAAACTGGAAGGAAATGAGCTGCCACAGCAAGTCTATCTCAAAGAAGGATCAAACTCCTTTAAACTGGAAAAAGAAAACACCAGTACTTTCTCTTATACCTTTACAAATCTTCAAAAGAGCTTGTCTTTTAAAATAAGCGGCGGCGGATTCGATTCAAAAACTTACCAGGTGATTGTAAAGCCCCGTCCGGCAGTACTTCATCTGCAAGCTAAGCTTATTTACCCGGCTTATCTTAAAAAAAAGAATGAAATTATTTCAAATGCAGGTGATTTATTGCTTCCTGAGGGTACAACGGTCAACTGGCATATTTTCACAGAAAATGCAGCAGCGCTTTCTTTTAAACTGGGCGAAAAGACCACCTCGCTTTCAGTAAAGAACAATACAGCTGCGTATAGTGCAGCTATCAAAAAGGACCTGCATTACCAGGTAGCCCCAAGTAGTAATTTAGCCATGCATACGGATACCATTAGCCATGAGATCAGAGTAATTGCCGATCAGCCCCCTACCATTGTAGTCACTGAAAAGGCAGATTCCCTGAGTAATAAGGCCCGTTATTTTACAGGCGAGCTCACTGATGACCATGGATTTAGCGCTTTAAAGTTCGTTTATTTCCTTCAATCTGAGGGAACAAAAACTAAAAAGATATCGACCGCTATTCCCTTTAATGCTGCTGCAGTTCAGTCTGCATTTTTTTATTACTGGAACTTACAAAATATCCTGCTCAAACCTGGGCAAATAATTACCTACTATATTGAAGTGACTGACAATGATGCGGTTAATGGCCCAAAAACTACCCGGTCTGCACTTAAAACATTTTCTGCACCAACACCTCATCAGCTGAGCGCAAAATTAGAGACAGAAAGCAATACGCTTAAACAACAAATGGATGCTGCCATTAAATTAGCCGCACAGGTAGAAAAAGAAAGTAAAAAAATAAGAGAAAAGTTTCTTGATAAAAATAGTCTTTCTTTTGAGGATAAAAAAGAAATCAGCCAATTGCTTGAAAAACAAAAGAAACTGGAAGAGGCGGTAGGAAAGATTCAACAGGCAAAAAAGAAGAATACGCAAGAAAATGAGGCGATAAAACAAGATCTGGCCGAGAAACAGAAAAAGATAGATGATCTGTTTAACCATGTTCTTGATCCTAAAACAAAAGATCTGCTGAAAAAACTACAAGACCTGATGGACAGCAAGAATAAAGATCAGGTGCAAAATGAGCTTTCAAAAATGTCCATGGATCATAAAACTTTAAAAAATGAGCTGGACAGGATCCTGGAGCTTTACAAACAATTGGAATTTGAACAAAACCTGCAAGATAAGGTTACCCGATTGAAAGACCTGGCCAAATCACAAAAGGAATTAAGTACTAAAAGTAAAAATACACCATTAGCGGAAATAAAGAAAATTCAGGAAAAACAAAATCAGGATTTTAACGAGATTAAAAAAGAAATTAAAGATCTTGATGATAAAAACCAACGACTGGAACATCCAAATGCATTTAATTCTCCGGAAAAAGAAATGCAGCCGATAGAAAATCAGCAACAGGAAATTCTAAACAACCTGCAAAAAAAACAGGTAGAAAAAGCGGCATCCCTGCAGAAAAAAACAGCGGAAGACCTGGAGCGAATAGCAGAAAAACTTGAAAAAGAGATGCAGGAGTCAGAGGAAATGGAAAGTAATCTGAATAGTGGAGCGCTGCGAAAACTATTACAGAATTTACTAAAAACCTCCTTTGACCAGGAAAAACTTATGCTCGTTTTGAAAAAGACCGCACTGAGTGACCCGCAGTACAATAACCAGGTCTTACAACAAAAACAGATTAGGGATAACATGAAAACTATTGCAGATAGCTTATCCGCCTTAAGTAAAAAAATCCCCCAGATTGAAAGTACGGTGACTGAAGAAATCCAGCAGATCAATTTCAATATGGATAAAAGCCTGGAAAATATGGCAGAAAGACAACGGTCTGAAGCCGGTAAAAACCAGCAATATGTGATGTCTTCAATTAATAACCTTGCGTTAATGCTCAATGAAGCCCTGGAGCAGCTGGAAAGAAATAAGAAAAATTCTAAGCAAGGAGGAAAAGGAAAAAGCAAAGGGTCTATGCAACAATTACAGAAAATGCAGCAGCAGCTGAATAAAAGTATGGAGCAGGCCAAACAGCAATTGGAAAAGCAAGGGAACAAAGGACAAGCGCCTAAAGGAATGATGACGGAAGAGTTTGCAAAAATGGCCCAGCAACAGCAGCTGATCAGAGAAGCGTTACAAAAGCTAAACCGGGAAGAAAATAAGGATGGAAAAGGAAGTTTGGGGAATTTGAATGAGTTGGTGGAAGAGATGAAATTAACAGAATCTGATCTGATTAACAAAAAACTGGAACAGGAAACAATAAAAAGACAGCAGGGATTAATGACCAAATTACTGGATGCAGATCAAGCTAGCCGGGAGCAAGATCAGGACTCAAAAAGAGAAAGCAAAGCGGGCAGGGAACTTCCTGCCTCTTATCAGCAGCACTATCAGGAGTTTAAAAAGAAGCAATCTGCCGGTCAGGAGTTGTTACAAAAACTCCCTCCTGCAATGAATTACTATTATAAAAATAAAATCACGGACTATTTTAAATTACTAAATTTGCAGCAATAAAATTCTATACATGGCTAAACCTCCTATTAATTTTTTCCCGGAAGACATTAAATTTAACCTGAAAAACAAGATACAAATCAGAAATTGGATTAAAGATACCATTACTGAAGAAGGTTATGAACTGGAAGAATTAAATTTTATCCTTTGTTCTGATGAATATTTACTGGCTATTAACCAGCAATATCTTAATCATGACACTTATACTGATGTCATCACTTTTGATAACTCTGAGGCGCTTAAAATGATTTTAGGCGATATATTTATCAGCATTGAACGCATCCAGGAGAATGCAAAGCAATTTAAAGGTACTGTTCAGCATGAATTGTGCAGGGTGATGATCCATGGTACCCTGCATTTATTAGGCTATAAGGATAAAGGCAAAGCTGCTAAGACGTTAATGACTGAGAAAGAAGATTTTTATCTTTCCCGATTAGAGACAGCAGCCGTTTAATTGACAAATAAAACAAGGCAACATTCTGAATAACAGAATATTATATATATTTTTGTGTCTTGATTACTTTAATATTGATCTAAATCCCAAAATTGATCAGTAATAATAATAACATAATATTTGCATGTTTAAACACATGAATATTATACCCGTAAATATTGTTTACTTTTGCAGGTAATTTCTTATCTGATAATCCGTTAAAAAAATACTTTGAGCACATTAATTGCAGCAGAAAATTTAGGCCATGCCTACCATGATGAATGGTTATTCAAAAATTTAACTTTAGGGATCCAGACTGGGCAGCGCGTAGCGCTGGTTGGAATTAACGGAGCCGGAAAAAGTACTTTATTAAAATTACTGGCAGAGCGTTTTAACCCGCTTGAAGGTAAGATCGTAAAAAACAAATCTGTTAAGATTGGTTTTCTTGATCAGGAACCTTCCTTCCCTGATGGATATTCTATTAGTGATTTTATTTTTTCACTGGAAAATAAACAGCAGCAGCTGATCAAAGAATATGAAGAACTTATTGAAGATCCTAACCCGGATGAGAAGACGTTAAATCGTTTATATGAAGAATTAAGTGAGCATAATGCATGGGAATATGAACATGAAATAAAGACTATTTTAAGCAGGATGGGAATTAATCACCTGCAGCAAAAAATAGCAACTTTATCTGGTGGGCAGAAAAAAAGGCTGGCCCTGGCTAAGCTTTTGATTGAAGATCCGGAAATCTATGTGCTGGATGAGCCTACCAATCACCTGGATATTGATACTATTGAATGGCTTGAAAAATTACTGACTACCGGAAATAAAACTATTTTACTGGTTACCCATGACCGGTATTTCCTGGATAATGTTTGTAATACGATTGTAGAACTGGACCGTGGAAAGATTTATACTTATAATGGTAAGTATGCTTATTTCTTAGAAAAGAAATCAGAAAGAGAAGCTTCTGACGAGAGTTCTTTCCATAAGAATAAGAACTTATTAAAAAAAGAACTGGAATGGATGCGCAGAATGCCACAAGCCAGGGGTACTAAATCTCAGGCAAGGATTGATGCTTTTTACGATCTGGATGCAAAAACAAAGCAGCGTACAGATAATAAGACCGTCACTTTAAATGTGAAAATGTCCCGTCAGGGAAATAAGATTTTAGAGTTAGATCATATTGGGCAAACTTTTGATGAGAAAAAAATCATTAATGATTTTAATTATACTTTTAAACGGGCTGACCGGATTGGATTAGCAGGGAAAAATGGTACTGGTAAATCTACTTTACTAAATATTATTACTGGTTTTCTTACCCCGGAAAAAGGTGTCGTTCATACTGGGGAGACTACTGTTTATGGATATTATAAACAAGGTGGTTTAGCTTTTAATGAAAAAGAGCGGGTAATTGATATTGTTACTGCAGATGCAGAATACATAAAAATGGCAGATGGTCAAACTATTTCTGCCTCTCAGTTACTTACTTTATTCTTGTTTCCACCAAAGAAACAGCATGGAATGGTAGAAAAATTAAGTGGTGGAGAAAAGAAACGCCTCCATTTAATGAAAGTATTAATGGCTAATCCGAACTTTTTAATCCTGGATGAACCTACCAACGATTTGGATATTGATACTTTAAATGTTCTGGAAGAATTTCTGGAAAACTTTCCTGGTGTATTAATATTGGTTTCACATGATCGGTATCTGCTGGATAAAATGAGTGAGCAATTATTCATTATGGAAGGTAACGGAGAAGTAAATATTTATAATGGAAACTATTCTGAATACAGAAACAGTCTGGATATACCTAAAGAAAAAGTAGAGGTAAAAAACATAAAAAATGAGGCTTCTAATAGTGCTCCTGTTAATAAATTAAGTTTTAATGAGCAGAGAGAGTTAGATGAAGCTGAATTGAAAATAGCTGAAACTGAATCTGAAATTGAAAAGCTAACCTCTTCCCTCCTATCTATAGACAGTGCAAACTATCAGCAGATTCAAGAAGTTACTAAAAGTATAGAATCTTTAAATGGTTCTTTAGAACAAACATTAGAGCGTTGGGTAGAGCTTTCTGAAAAAACTAAAAAGACTACTTAGTTTAAGCCGGTTTAAGGATGTTGTGCGTTTAAACAGCCCCCTTGAACACAGATAAAAATAAACGTTCCACGTGGAACAACAGTTCGAAATAAGAGCAAATAAGAACTTGTTTCACGTGGAACATAACAAAGAATAAGATGTTTAAAGAATATGATGTAATTGTTGTTGGTGCTGGTCACGCAGGTTGTGAAGCAGCGGCGGCAGCAGCGAACATGGGATCTTCCGTTTTATTAGTCACCATGAATATGGAGACCATTGCACAGATGAGTTGTAATCCTGCAATGGGTGGTGTAGCGAAAGGACAGATTGTAAGAGAGATTGATGCAATGGGTGGTTACTCAGGAATTATCAGCGATAAAACAACCTTACAGTTTAGAATGCTTAACCTATCTAAGGGTCCTGCAATGTGGAGCCCACGTGCACAAAACGATAGAAAACGTTTTGCTGAAGAGTGGAGACTTGCTTTAGAAAGAACACCAAATGTAGATTTCTGGCAGGATATGGTGAGCAGCCTAATCATTAAAGATAATGTAGTTTGTGGAGTAAAGACTTCTATTGGTGTAGAGATTAAAGCAAAAAGCGTAATCCTGACCAATGGTACTTTTTTAAATGGACTGATCCATATTGGAGAAAAGAAATTTGGTGGTGGACGTACCGGAGAAAAAGCGGCTACCGGAATTACTGAGCAATTAACTTCTATTGGTTTTGAAGCCGGAAGAATGAAGACAGGTACTCCCCCACGTGTGGATGGGAGATCGTTAAATTATTCTTTAATGGAAGAACAATGGGGAGATGAAAATCCAGGAAGATTTTCCTATACTGATGTAGAAAGACCAACCGAAAAAAGATGCTGCTGGATTACTTATACAAATAGTAAGGTACATGAAACTTTAAAGGAAGGTTTTGAAAAATCTCCAATGTTCACTGGCCGCATTAAAGGACTTGGACCAAGATACTGCCCTTCTATCGAAGATAAAATAAACCGCTTTGCAGAAAGAGACCGTCACCAGATATTTGTAGAACCAGAAGGATGGAATACTTGTGAGATCTATGTCAATGGATTTTCTACTTCTTTACCAGAGGATGTACAATATAGAGCATTGATCCAAATTCCAGGATTTGAAAATGCTAAAATGTTCCGGCCTGGGTATGCTATAGAATATGATTACTTTCCACCTACCCAGCTTACTTTAACGTTAGAGACTAAATTAATCCGCAATTTATTCTTTGCTGGTCAGATAAATGGGACAACTGGTTATGAAGAGGCTGCTAGTCAGGGTTTTATAGCAGGAATTAATGCCCATCAGAAGGTTTATGACAAACAAGAACTCATTATGAAACGTTCTGAGTCTTATATTGGTGTATTGATTGATGATCTGGTAACTAAAGGTACGGAAGAACCTTATCGCATGTTTACTTCCAGGGCAGAGCACCGTTTATTACTTCGCCAGGATAATGCAGATATCCGCCTCTCCCCTATTGGCCATGCGCTGGGTTTAATTAGTGATGAGCGTTTAGCTATCGTGCAAAAGAAAATTTCAGATTCTGATCAGATTGTTGCTTTTACCCGTAAACAGGGAATTGAAATGTCGGAAGCAAATGAAATGCTGGAAAGTTTAAACTCAACACCACTTGCTCAAAATGTAAAAATATTTAGTGTACTGAGCAGACCGCAAGTAGGTATAGAGGATCTTAGAAAAGTGAGTACATCTTTTGATACGCACTTAAGTCAGTTTAATCAGGAAACTATAGAACAGGCTGAGATCAAAATAAAATATGAAAGCTATTTTTTAAAGGAACAGGAGATTGTTAATAAAATGCAAAAGATGGAAGACAAAGATATTAATCCTGATTTTGACTATTCACAGCTTGGATCACTTTCAAAAGAGGCGCGGGAAAAATTATTGAAGATTAAACCGAGAACATTAGGCCAGGCATCAAGAATTTCTGGTGTTTCTCCTTCAGATATCTCAGTTTTAATGGTTCATATTAGTAAATAACTGGTAATCAGTTATTTAAACAAATATAATTAAGATTTAAAAGTCGCTCTATTTAAAGCGCCCTGAGCGACTTTTAAATAATCTTAGACATATTGATTGAAAAGATTAAGAAGTTTATTATATCGGATATAAATGGCCAAGAACAGCACATTAAGGATAGCACAAAATTTATTCTTTACTTTTTTAGGAATTTTAGTAATTACGGGTTGTGCAAGCATTGGAGCAGGTCCGCAGGGAGGTCCAAAGGATACTACAGCGCCAAAAGTTCTATCCATGCTCCCAAAAAATTTAACCAGGAATTTCAATGCTAAAAAAGTTGTGATTCAGTTTGATGAATATTTTAAATTAGCTGATCAGGCTAAGCAGTTTTCTGTTTCTCCGGATATGACGGTACTTCCTACTTTAAAGATTAAAGGTAAATCTCTGGAGATTACATTCGCAGATACACTGGAGAAAAATACAACTTATACGCTAAATTTTGGAAAATCAATTGTTGATGTAAATGAAGGAAATATAGTTAAAAATTTTAGCTACGTTTTTGCAACTGGCCCAGAACTTGATTCTTTAAGCATATCAGGGAATATAAAAGATGCGTTAACAGGAAAACCATTAATTGAAGCTGTTGCTTTTATTTTACCCTTAAATAAAGATACTTTATTTGGAAAACGCAAAGCGTCAATCTATACCCTGACAGATAGCAGCGGAAATTATAAAATAAAAAACTTACGCAGCGATACCTATAAGGTGTATGCTTTGAAAGAGCAGAGCAGTGATAAAATATACCAGCAAAGTTCTGATGAAATTGGTTTTGTTAAAGATCCGCTGGTACTTAAAAAGGATACACAAAATGTAAATATGGTAGTTTTTAAAGAAGATGCCAGTACATTTAGAGTCAATGACAGAAAGCTAAATGCAGATGGAAGTATCTCCATGAGCTTTAATCAAAGATTAAAAAAACCAGAACTTACTGTAATTGAACCTAAAGAAATTGATGCCGGTAAAATTGTAAGATTTAATAAAGAGCAGGATTCCGTCAAACTTTGGCTTAAAGATCTAAGTTTTGATTCTACTAAAGTAAGTATTACTGATGCCGGTAAGTTATTGCAAACCGTTAAATTTAACCGGGGCAAGAAAGAGACTTACACTAGAAATGTAACCCCTGCTGACAATATCGAAGGTAATCTTTTAAATCCTTATAAACCTTTTAAACTTACCTTTGGAGTGCCCATCGATGCGGTAGATGCCTCCAAAATTACCCTGATGGAAGATTCTGTTGTAAAGACTAATTTTACGCTGGAGAAAGACAGTATGGACTTCCTTTCATATAATTTAAAGTATCCCTGGAAAGCAAAAACAATTTATGAGATCAAGTTTGGCCCTGGCGCATTTACGGCTATATTTAAAACCCCTAATAAGGAATTTAAAAAGAAATTTGAACTGGCAAAAAGTGACGACTATGGTACATTAGAATTAAAAATAACCACACCAGAACCGAACAAACAATATTTATTAGAAGTATTTAATGAATCAAAAGTTACCGTAAACAACCTGGTCGTGTCTAGGGATACTACTGTAAAATTCACAAAATACAGGGCAGGTAAATACTTTATCAGGATCATTTATGATGCGAATAAAAACGGAAAATGGGATACCGGAAATGTAAAACAAGGCATACAGCCGGAGAACATTTGGAACGAAACTAAAGAGCTTTCTATCCGCGCAAACTGGGACAGGGTAGAAAAGATAACCTTACCCAAAGAGCAGTAAACTACTTGAACCAGCCGGCATACATGATATAGTTATCCGGCAATTTATTTAATAAAGCCCGTTGCTCTGCTGTAATGGGCTTTATTTTTTTTGCAGGTGTGCCCGCGTATAAAAAACCGGATTCACAGATCGTATTTTCTAAGACTACTGCACCCGCAGCAATGATACAATACTCTTCTATAACTGCATTATCCATAATAATTGCACCCATACCAATTAGGTTATGATCATGCACTGTACAGCCGTGTACAATGGCGTTGTGCCCAACTGAAACTCGATTACCTATATAGGTAGCTGCTTTTTTATAGGTCGCATGAATTACTGCGCCATCCTGAATATTGGAATCATGGCCAATGGTAATTGTATTTACATCACCCCGGATCACGGCATTAAACCACACGGAACAATTATTACCCAGGGTGACATCCCCTACTATAGTTGCATTGGGCGCAATAAAACATTGATCACCCCATTTAGGATGTTTATCTAAAACTGGAAGGATTACAGCCATAATTTTTAAAATTAAAATATTGTATCAATAAGTTCAGTAGCATGGCCGGGATAATCAGTGGTATAGTGTAGCCCCCTGCTTTCTTTTCTTGCCATGGCTGATTTAATTACTACAAATGCCACTTGAATAACATTACGCAGTTCACATAGTTTAACAGAAACTTTATTGGCTTTATAAAAAGCTTCAGTTTCCTCATGCAGCAGGAACAACCTGCGCATTGCCCGGTCTAACCTAAAGTCTGACCGCACAATTCCTACATAATCACTCATGAGTTTTTGCGTCTCTCTAAGATTATGCGTAACCAGGATATCTTCGTTTGACTGCACCACACCGTGGTCATCCCATTCTGGAATATTATCGGGAATGATACTGGTCTTAAATTTTTCTATGGCATCCAGGTAAATCCGGTGTGAAAATACGGGTGCTTCTAATAAAGAATTAGAAGCTAAACGATTTGCACCATGCAGGCCGGTGGAAGAACATTCTCCGCAAGCGTATAGATTATTGATGGAAGATCTTCCGTAATCGTCTACTAAAATTCCGCCACACATATAATGTGCAGCTGGAGTAACCGGAATAAAATCATTGGTCATATCAATTCCTATCGATAAACACCTTGCATATATATTTGGAAAATGTGCCAGTATGTCAGCTTTTTTCCGGTGTGTAATATCTAAATATACGAAATCCTCTCCTGATTTTTTCATCTCAGAATCAATGGCGCGGGCTACAATATCACGGGGTGCAAGGGAGCCTCTTTTATCGTATTCATACATAAATTCCTCTCCATTCTTACGTTTTAATACGCCTCCAAAGCCTCTTACAGCTTCCGAAATTAGGAAAGATGGGTACTCTCCGGGGTTATATAATGCTGTTGGATGGAACTGAATGAACTCCATATTGCGCAATTTGCCTTTTGCACGGTATACCATGGCCATACCATCGCCTGTAGCAATCACCGGATTTGTGGTGCTGGAGTATACATGTCCGGCCCCTCCCGAAGCAAGAACAGTTACCTTTGCTAGTATCTTTTCCACATCGTTAAGCTCTGTGTTAAAGGCATATATACCAAAACAGTTAATATCTTTCGATGATTTGTCAACAAACTTTCCGAGGTGATGCTGGGTGATTAACTCTAAACAGAAGTAATGTGTTAATATCTCTATGTTATCATTTTCATGAATTTGCCTCAATAAAGCACTCTCAATTTCGTAGCCTGTAACGTCTTTATAATGCAAAATACGATGATCCGAGTGCCCTCCTTCTTTTGCCAGGTCGTAAACTCCGGTAGTGTCTTTATCGAAGTTAATTCCATAATCTATGATCTCCTGTATCCGCTGAGGCCCTTCTTTCACAACGATCTCCACAATTTCGGGATCGCAAAGTCCATCTCCTGCAATTAATGTATCATGAATATGTTTTTCAAAGGAATCGTCTTTGTTTACCACAACTGCTACCCCGCCCTGGGCATATTTTGTATTGGACTCGTCTTCGTTTGACTTCGTCACAATAATCACTTTACCATGCCTGGCGGCCTTTAGGGCGAAGCTTAAGCCTGCAATCCCCGATCCTATCACTAAAAAATCTACTTTTCTCATTAAAATATGGTAATTCTGCCGTGTTGTTAACAACGTTAGAAAAATGTTAATTACTTGTCTAAATAAATAGAGTAACTATTTAAGAATGTTTAAAGCTAAGGTAAATTGAGAATTAGACACAATCTTTTAAGTAATTTTTAAGCAACTTTGCATGAGTTATTAACTTTTACGTGAGTTACTAACTATAAACATATGGATGCGCATAAGTTTTTGTCCTAAAAAATATCTAGTTGTGAATCAGCACTTATTTTGAATAAAAAAGTGATTTACTTGTGGATAAGTATAGAACAAATTATAAAAGCGAATTAAAAAGAGTGAGTTACAAACATTACTAACACACTAATAAACAATAGAAGTCTATTTATATTAAATAATTATTAATTATTGAAACGTTGAAAATGGATACCTTAGAAGAATTAAACAGAAGAGGATTTGTAGAAGAAAGTATCGACCCAACACTTGATCTTTTTACGGAAATTGAAAAATTAAAAAAGGAGAAAAATGCAATAATATTAGCCCATTACTACCAAGAACCTGATATACAGGATGTTGCAGACTATTTAGGGGATAGTTTAGGGCTTTCACAGGAAGCTGCAAAAACGGAAGCTGATGTGATTGTGTTTGCTGGGGTACATTTTATGGCAGAAACAGCTAAAATATTATCTCCTGAGAAGAAGGTTTTGCTCCCGGATTTAAAGGCAGGTTGTTCATTAGCAGATAGTTGCCCTCCACATTTGTTTAAAAAGTTTAAAGAGAAATACCCGGATCACCTGGTGATTACTTACGTCAACTGTACCGCTGAGCTTAAAGCGATGAGTGATATTGTTTGCACCTCTACCAATGCGGTGCAAATTGTAAATAGTCTGCCAAAAGAGCAGAAGATTATTTTTGGACCTGATAAAAATTTAGGGGCCTGGGTAGCAAAAAAAACGGGGAGGAATTTAGTACTCTGGAATGGGGCGTGTATGGTGCATGAGATTTTTTCAAGAGAGAAAATAACGAAGCTGAAGTCACGTCATCCTGATGCTAAATTTATTGCGCATCCGGAATGTGAAGAAGCGGTACTGGAAATGGCGGATTATATAGGATCTACCACGGGATTACTGAATTATTCGATAAATAGTGAGGCTAAAGAATTTATTGTAGCGACAGAAAGTGGAATTATCCACCAGATGGAAAAGGCCAATCCTTCTAAAACTTTTATTCCGGCGCCGCCAAATAATAATTGTGCTTGTAATGATTGTCCGTATATGAAAAGAAATACCCTGGAAAAGCTTTATTTATGCCTTAAAAATGGCTTACCTGAAGTGACTGTACCAGCGCATATCATTAAAGAAGCAAGAAAGCCAATTGAAAGAATGCTGGAAATATCGGCAAGTCTGGGATTGTAAATGGTCTACAGCAGATCAATAGATTAAATAAATTATGTTTGAAAATAAAGAACGTACAGATCTGGCAGAATTAGGTGAATTTGGCCTGATCAAACACCTGACAGATAATTTTAAAATAAGACACGAGAGTAGTGTAAAAGGAATTGGGGATGATGCTGCTGTGTTAAATGCAGATGGAAAACAAATGCTGATATCAACTGATCTTTTGTTAGAAGGGATCCATTTTGATTTGGCTTATGTGCCGCTGATGCATTTGGGTTATAAGGCTGTTCAAGTCAATCTAAGCGATATTTATGCCATGAATGGAGTGGCTACTCAAATTACGGTTTCTATTGGCTTATCGAGCAAATTTCCGCTAGAAGCGGTGGAGGAAATCTATAAGGGAATTGAGCTGGCCTGTAATAAGTTTAATATTGATTTAATAGGGGGCGATACTTCTTCTAGTAAACAGGGGCTGGTCATTAGTGTAACGAGTATCGGTTTTGCCGATAAAGGTGATATTGTTTACCGAAATGGTGCGAATGAAGGTGATCTTCTTTGTGTTTCAGGAGATTTAGGCGGGGCTTATGCTGGTTTGCAGATACTGGAAAGAGAGAAGCAGATTTTTCTGGAGAATCCAAATATCCAGCCTGATCTGGAAGGAAAAGATTATATCATAGAAAGACAGTTAAAACCTGAAGGCAGAAGGGATATTGTTGATCTTCTGGCACAGATGAAAATATTACCGACTTCGATGATTGATGTTTCTGATGGTTTGGCTTCTGAGATTATGCATATCTGTAAGCAATCTGATGTTGGATGTACAATTTATGAAGATAAGCTTCCGATTGACCCGATGACCTATGAAACGGCCAGAGAGTTGGGAATTGACCCTACTGTTTGTGCGTTGAATGGTGGGGAGGATTATGAATTGTTATTTACCATTAAACAGGATGATTATGCTAAATTAAAGCATGATGTGGATATTACTGTGATTGGACATATAACTGATAAACCTTCAGGCTGTAAAATGATCTCTAAATCTAATGTGGTCCATGAGTTGAAAGCTCAGGGATGGAACGCATTTAAATTATAATATATCTTCTTCTGTTAGGGCTGGGTCCAAAAATTTATGATCTATTTGTTTCGTAGTTTTTGCACCTAGCTTTTTTATTTTATCGGCTGTATTGGCCAAATTTCCAGCACCTGAAGATAGCTTTGAAAATGCTCTTTCATAAGCATCCTGGCTTTGACGGATATTTCGTCCTATACTTTCCATATCAGTGATGAAACCAACAAATTTATCGTACATACTGCCGCTTAAACGGGCTATTTCAAGTACATTTCTATTTTGGCGCTCTTGTTTCCAGATACTGGATATGGTACGTAAGGTAGCTAATAAGGTGGATGGACTGACAATGACTACTTTTCTGTCCCAGGCATAATTAAACAATTCTGCATCTTTTTGTACCGCTATTCCAAAAGAAGATTCAATTGGTATGAAAAGCAATACAAAATCTGGTGAATTGATCTGATATAAGGCTTGGTAGTTTTTGCCTGAGAGATCCTGAATGTGGTTTTTTAAAGAAAGCAGATGCTGTTTAACAAAAATATCCCTTTCTTCATCTGTGTCTGCATTTACATATTTTTCATAAGCGATTAAGGATACTTTTGAATCGACTACGATGTGTTTCTGGTCTGGAAGGTCTATGATGACATCTGGTTGCACACGGTTTCCTGAATGGGTGTTAAAACTGGACTGAATGCGGTACTCCTGGTCTTTAACCAATCCTGAGCGTTCTAACACTCTTTCTAAAATGACCTCTCCCCAGTTGCCTTGTTTTTTATTATCTCCTTTTAGTGCTTTTGTTAAGTTATTTGCATCTTCTTGTATCTGTTTGCTCTGGTCCATCAGTTGTGAGATCACCCCTTTCAGGATATTGCGTTCATCTGATTCTGCTTTATATACCCGGTCTACCTTAGCTTCAAAAGCTTTTATGTTATCCTTTAACGGGCTTAAAAGAAGATCCAGGTTTACCTTATTTTGTAAAGTGAATTTTGAAGTTTTTTCTTCTAATATTTTATTGGCAATGTTTTCAAATTCGATTTTAAATTTATGCTGTAGTTCTGCTATATATTTTTCCTGCTGCAGCTGTCTTTCTGATTGTGCTTTAAGTATTTCTTCTGCTTTTACGGCACGGCTGCGCTCCTCCATAAAACCAGTACGTAAATCTGTTAATTCATCTTCTAAGCGCTGCTTTTCTTCCCGGTAGTAGGAAAGTGTTTTCTGATGTTCCGCTTCTTTTAAATTAAGCATTTCAAGCTGTCCGTCATTTAATGGCTTTTTAAATAAAAGCAATAAAAGAGAAATAAGGACAATAATGAGTAGTGCAATAATGATGATGTTCATTTGCTAATATTTTTATCAAAAATCAATATTATAATTCGTTTTAACAAACCTGTTAGTATAAGTGTGGAATCAAATCCCTAATTTCCTGAAGTTTTAAAGGGACATTGTTTATTTACATCATTTTTTACTTAGGGATAACCTTTTAAATAAGTGTATTTAAATACATTTAGATACAGTTTCTTTAATTATTAAGCTATTATCAATATTATAGGAACAATTTTTGATTTAGCGATAATGGATAAACTATACAAAAAGAAGATGGGGACCTATTTATTTTTAATTATTCCGATGCTGATTGCAAGTATGTTTGTACAATGGAAGTTCAGAAGCAAGTTTTCCAGGTATGCTGAAATGCAATTAAATTCGGGATTTTCAGGGCATGAGGTAGCAGAGAAGATGTTACATGATAATGGAATATATGATGTGCGTGTGATGAATGCAGACGGGCAATTAACAGATCATTATAATCCTTCAGATAAAACAGTTAACTTAAGTACGGATGTATATTATGGAAGAAGTGTTGCTGCTGCTGCTGTAGCTGCACATGAATGCGGACATGCTGTACAGCATGCCAAATCTTATCATTGGTTACAATTTAGATCTAATATGGTACCAGTGGTTAGTATATCTTCTAATCTTTTGCAATGGGTATTGATTATTGGCATTTTGCTGATTGGTTTTACAGGTAATCCCATTGTATTAGGAATAGGTGTTGCTGGACTGGCTTTGATTACTGTTTTTAGCTTTATTACTTTACCTGTAGAGTTTGATGCCAGTAAAAGGGCACTGATCTGGTTAAAAAATAACCAGGTAGTGATGCATACGAAGGAAGAAAATTCACAAGCAAAAGATGCACTTTGGTGGGCTGCGATGACTTATGTGGTGGCAGCTTTGGGTGCTTTGGCTAACTTGTTATATTATGCTTCTATGTTATTTGGAAGGAACAGAAACTAGTTTAAACGGTAAGGAACGATCAGCTGAAATTCTGGAATATCTACTGAAAAAGTAGTTTCATCAGCCACCCTCCGCATTAAATAAGTACCAGACATTGCACCTATATCCGTGGTTAAATTACAGCCTGAAACATAAGAATGGCTTTCTCCTGGAATAATTACTGGCTGTACACCAATTACACCTTCTCCTTCTACTTCTTTTTGTGTTCCATTTGAATCAAATATGAACCACTGACGGCGCATAAGCTGTATCGCATAGTCTGACAAATTTTCTATCGTAATTTGGTAAGCAAACATATAATGTTCTTTCTCAGGATTAGAATATTCCTCCTGATACACTGTATCTACCGAAATCTTAACGCCTTGTGTGATTGCTGTAACCATTTTTAATGTTTTATATAGCGTGTTTTTCAAAAATCAAGCCATTTCTCCTTCTGGAATGATGTATTGATATTTATCTGCCACTTCGTCTAAAATTGAATGTATAATTTCAATATTGTCCTCTTTGACCAGTAACATTCTGTAATTTTTAAAATCTGGTAATCCTTTGAAATAATTTGCATAATGACGTCTCATTTCAAAAATCCCAACCTTTGGACCTTTCCAGGCAATAGATTTGTCTAAGTGTGTACGGCAAACTGCCACACGCTCTTCTACTGTGGGGCCGGCAAGTTTTTCCCCGGTTTTAAAGAAGTGTGCAATTTCTCTGAAAATCCATGGATAACCAATGGCTGCCCTGCCGATCATGATCCCGTCTACTTCAAATTCCCTGCGCCAGGCCAGGGCTTTTTCAGGACTGTCTACGTCTCCATTCCCAAAAATAGGGATCTTGATCCTTGGATTTCTTTTAATGTCCCTGATCATCCTCCAGTCTGCCTCTCCTTTGTACATTTGTGAGCGGGTGCGGCCATGGATAGTTAAAGCCTGGATACCTATATCCTGCAGCCTTTCAGCTACTTCGTCAACGTTTTTAGTATTATCATCCCAACCTAACCTGGTTTTAACGGTTACTGGCAAGTGGGTAGCTCTCACTACAGCGTCTGTCATTTTTACCATTTTATCGATATCCTGTAAGAGCGCAGATCCTGCTCCTTTACAGGCTACCTGTTTAACCGGGCAGCCATAATTGATATCAACCAGGTCCGGGCCTGCCAGGGTAGCGATTTCTGTAGCTTCTTGCATGGTAGAAATTTCACTGCCGAAGATTTGAATGCCGATGGGTCTTTCGTATTCGAAAATATCAAGTTTCTGCCGGCTTTTTGCAGCATCCCTAATCAGTCCTTCCGAGGAAATGAATTCGGTATACATCATATCTACTCCGCTTTGTTTACATACAAAACGGAATGGAGGGTCACTTACATCTTCCATCGGTGCAAGCAATAAAGGGAAGTCTCCCAAGTCAATATTTCCTATCTTTACAGACATTTTTCTATCTTCAAACCAAAATTAAAAGACAAAGGTACAAAAATCCCTAATAATGAATTTCATTCCAGCGCAGCGATCAGAAAATAGTCCTTATTTACAGTTACTTATGCTGGTATGTTATGCTATTGTGGGAATTGTAATAGGTAGCCTGTTAAGTTTTGCGGTGATCTTTTGCTTTTATGGTACAGCGGCTTTTTCTGAATTAAGCAGTATAGAAGGAGAAAATGATAAATACATAACAGTGCTTAAAATATCACAGATTTTAACTACTGGATTTATGTTCATTTTACCGCCTGTATTGCTTGCAAGGACAGAAAGGATGAAATTGAAAGATTTTTATGGATTTAAAAAGCCTCAGTTTTTATTAGTGCTTATTGTGATTCTTATTATGGTTTGTGCTATGCCTTTTATGGAATGGGTACAGCTGGCTAATCAGAAAATGGTGCTTCCTGCTTTTCTTAAACCAGTAGAGGATTGGATGAGATTGAAGGAAGAGCAAATGATGAAAATGACTATTTTATTACTCAGGAATGATCATAGCTGGGATTTTTTTATCAATTTATTTATGATTGCTTTATTGCCTGCTTTTGCAGAGGAATTTATTTTTAGAGGAGCTATTCAGCGCTCATTTATCAGGCTGTTTAAAAACCCACATGTGGCTATCTGGACTACAGCGATTATATTTAGTGCAATTCATATTCAGTTTTTTGGATTTTTTCCCAGAATGCTGATTGGTGCTGGCCTGGGTTATATTTATTGGTGGACAGGGAGTTTATGGTATACCATGCTTGCCCATTTTATAAATAATGGGTATGCAGTTTGTCTGGCTTGGTATATGCAGGAGCATCAGATACCACTTGATAATTTGGACAATGCTTCAAATTTTACCTGGTACCAGTACCTGATTAGCTTATTTTTAAGCCTATTTTTATTTAAATTTTTACAATATAGAACCTTACAAAGAGATGGAAAACAATTGGACTAAAGTATACACTACAGAAAATCCTGTTACGGCAGAGATCATTAAACAAGGTTTAATAGAAAATGATATTGCAGCAGTAATCATGAATAAAAAAGACTCTTCTTATCAAACTTTTGGGGTGATAGAGGTACTGGTCAATAAAAAGGATATTGATGCTGCGGAAGCCTATATAAATGCTGCCGATGCAGATCTAACTACAGAAGAAGGAGAATGAAAACTAGGGCAATAACTGCATTTTTCTTTACTATAGTGATGTTGGGCTCTTTGTTTCTGGGCGGATATACCTTTACTATATTTTATTTATTGCTCAGTGTTTTTGCACTGGCAGAGTTTTATAAGCTGATTAAAACATCAGGAATCCGGCCGCATAGAAATATAGGACTAATAGTGAGTGCTCTTATTTTTATGATGACTGCAGGTTATCATTTTCTGCAATTTGATTCTAAGTATTTATTGTTGCTGATCCCGCTGGTATTTTCTGTGTTCTTAGGTGAACTTTATAAAAAGGATAAGATCCCTTTTGGGAACATCTCTTACACTTTTGTGGGTTTTATCTATGTGACTGTGCCTTTTTGTTTTTTTTACTCCCTGGGCTTCTTAAATGACTGGCTGGTTTATAATTTTCACCTTCCTCTTGCATTTTTACTGATGCTTTGGGCTAGTGATACTGGAGCTTACCTGTTTGGAAGAAAATTAGGGAGCCATAAGCTGTTTGAAAGACATTCTCCAAAAAAAACCTGGGAAGGTTTCTTTGGCGGGGTATTAACGAGTGTATTGGTGTCTTTTGCGGTCTCTTATTTCTTTAGAGAAATATCTCCCCTGGTTTGGGGCGGTATGGCGGTATTGATCGTAGGTTTTGGTACGCTGGGAGATTTAGTAGAGTCTATGTTAAAGAGAAGCTTAAATGCTAAAGACTCTGGTCATATACTGCCCGGGCATGGCGGCTTGTTAGATAGGTTTGATGGTTTACTTATTGCAGCGCCTGTGGTTTATGCGTATTTGTACCTGGTACTAAATTAATCATCCGGGAAGGATTATCTCTATTAATAGTCCTTCCCGGATATTTTATATTATTTGCGGGCCTTTAATTCCCGCAGCAAGTATTCTAATCCATTCAGACGGATTTCATACATGGTGCCAATCATTTCTCCTAATTTACCGGGAGGAAAACCCTGGCTATGAAACCAAACAAGGTATGATTCTGGCAGGTCACACATCAACTTGCCTTTGTATTTTCCAAATGGCATTTGTACCGTAATCAGGTCATTTAATAGTTGTGGATTCATTTTTATCAGTTATTTGCAACCATTTCTAACATTTCTATGGCATCTTCTACGGTTTTCAGATCTTCAAAAGCAATCCTTAAAGTGTTTTTAACTTCTTTCAGGTTACACATCCTGGGATGCTGCTGTGCAAAAGAAAGGATTTTATGAAACATCGGGGAATCAAAGAAATTTGATTGTTTGTTTGCAATAAAATAGCCTCTTAGTATGCCTTTTTTAAAACTCAGCTTTTCAAAACCAAGCTTTTTAGCTGTCCACTGTAAGCGTAGAACACTTAACATGGTTTTAACTGGTTTTGGAACACTTCCGAAACGATCTTTCAGGGAGGTTTCAAAAATGGCCAGCTGGGGCTCATTTTCAAGTTTAGACAATTCTGTATAGAGGTTATAGCGCTCTGTAATATTGGTCACATAGTCATCCGGGATATAGAGTTCCAGATCGGTGTCTATTTGGGTAAAGGTTACAAACGGACGTTCTTTATCGTCTTGGAAAAGATCTTTAAATTCATCTGATTTCAGCTCCTGAATAGCTTCATCAAGGATCTTATGGTACATTTCAAAACCTATTTCTGCAATAAACCCGCTTTGTTCTGCACCTAACAGGTTACCACTGCCCCGGATATCAAGATCGCGCATAGCAATATTAAAACCGCTGCCAAGGTCAGAAAATTCTTCAATCGCACTCAGACGCTTTCTGGCTTCTGAGGTAAGGGTAGATAATGGCGGGCTTAATAAGTAACAGAATGCTTTTTTATTTGACCGGCCTACACGCCCGCGCATCTGGTGCAAATCGCTTAAACCAAACATGTGGGCATGGTTAATAATAATGGTATTGGCGTTAGGAATATCTAAACCGGCTTCAATGATGGTGGTGGCTACCAGTACATCTTTTTCACCATTAATGAAATTAAGCATTACATCTTCTAGTGCATCTCCGTCAAGCTGGCCATGCGCGATACCAATCTTTGCTTTGGGTACCAGTGTCTGGATTAAGCCGCCTAATTGTGCCAGGTCATTTACCCGGTTGTGGATAAAGAATACTTGCCCCCCCCTATCTAATTCAAACTGTACAGCTTCCTGGATGAGTTTATCATTAAATACATGGAGTTCTGTATTCACGGCCTGGCGGTTTGGCGGTGGTGTGCTCATGATGGAAAGGTCTCTTGCACCCATCAGTGAGAAATGGAGCGTACGGGGTATCGGAGTTGCGGTTAGGGTGAGTGTATCTACGTTTACCCGCAGCGCCCGAAGTTTTTCTTTAGCGGATACACCAAACTTTTGCTCTTCATCAATGATCATGATGCCCAGCGATTTAAATTTAACGTCTTTGCTTAACAGGCGGTGTGTACCGATGATAATATCAACTTTACCTTCTTCTACCTGGGCTAGTGTTTCTTTAATTTGCTTATTTGTTTTGAACCTGTTGATGTAGTCTACTTTACAGGGAAACTCTTTTAAACGGCCTACAAAGGTTTTAAAATGCTGGAGCGCCAGAATGGTCGTGGGAACAAGAATTGCTGCTTGTTTTCCATTTGCGACGGCTTTAAATGCGGCACGGATAGCGATCTCTGTTTTACCAAAGCCCACATCGCCACAAACTAGCCTGTCCATTGGATGTGGGGCTTCCATATCCTTTTTCACATCGTTAGTTGCCTTAACCTGGTCTGGCGTATCTTCATATATGAAAGAGGCTTCTAATTCGGTTTCCAGATAACTATCCGGGTCAAAAGCGGTTCCTACCTGTGATTTTCTAAGGGCATAAAGCTTGATCAGGTCACGGGCAATGTCTTTAACTTTTTTTTTTGTCGTCTTCTTTAATTTATCCCAGGCTTCTGTGCCTAGTTTATTCATTTTAGGTGGTGTACCGTCTTTTCCACTGTATTTGGCGATGCGGTTTAAGGAGTTAATATTTACATAAAGCAAATCATTATCTGCATAAACCAGGCGGATCATTTCTTGTGTTTTGCCGTTTACCTCTACTTTCTCTAATCCTGCGTATTTTCCAATACCATGGTCAATGTGGGTAACAAAATCACCGGGCTTAAGATCACGCAGATCTTTCATGGTAATGGCCTGACTGCGCTGGTACCCTCTTTTTAATTTGTACTTATAGAAACGGTCAAATATCTGGTGGTCGGTATAAAATGCAATCTGCTGCTGCGGATCTATAAATCCTTCCCTTAACTGGATATTTACCGGAACAAATTTTACAGTTTTATCAATATCATCTAAAATAGCATACAGGCGTTCTGTTTGTTTTGGAGATGAACTGGAGATAAAATTAAAAATACCGTTCTTCTCGTTTTCTTTGATGTTGTTGATCAGCAAATGGAAGTCTTTATTGAAAGAAGGCTGCGGTTTGGTGTCAAATAGAATGACATGATCGGTTTTATAGAAAAATTGCTTGCCAAATTCTACCAGGGCAAAATCTTGTAGAATATCGCCAATCATCCGCTCATCAGAAAATGCAAATTTAGGGTCTATCCAGTCTAGGTTTTCCTGTTTCTCTTTGGCTGGGAGTGCTTTCCATAATTCTACTGCTTTTTTATACCCTGTTTTAATCACATCCAGGGTAAATTCTACGTCTTTAAACCAAAGCTGGGTGTCTTTATCGATATAGTCTAGCAGGTTGATATTACTTTCTGTAAGGTATTTGGATTGTACATTAGGAATGATCGTAAAGCTTTTTACATCTTCTACAGATAACTGGCTTTCAATTTCGAAAGTACGGATGCTTTCTACTTCGTCTCCAAAAAATTCTATCCGGTAAGGCAGATCATGGGAGAAGGAAAAAATATCAACAATTCCTCCGCGAATAGAGAATTGACCGGGTTCGTAGACGAAATCTGAACGTTCAAAATCATAGTCGATCAAAAATTCATTGATAAAGTCAATACCAAGTTTTACACCAAGGCTAATTTCGAGGGTGTTTTTCTCCAGAACGGCTCTGTCGATCACTTTTTCTGCCAGTGCTTCGGGATAGGTAACTACTATTTTGCCATAAGATGACTGATGGTTAAGCTCATTTAATACCTCCGCCCTGGCGAGGACGTTAGCGGTATCTACCTGGGTAAAATCAAAAGCTTTCCTAAAGGAAGAAGGAAAAATAAGTACTTCTTTTTCCAGGATACTTTCCAGGTCGGACATAAAATAGGCAGCCTCCTCCCGGTCCGGAAGAATAAATAACTGAGGTTTATGGAGCAGAAAATAAGTCGCTACGGCAACAGTAGCATCTGCAGAGCCTACTAAGCCTTTTAATTGAAGTTTAGTACCTTTACCCGAATTAAGGGTCTTTGCCAGCGCTTCAATGCGCGCGTCAGTTTTATATCTGTTAATCAGGTCGCGGATGTTCACTTCACAAAGGTAATATTTATGATTTGCTAAAATGTAACAATACCTCCATTTATAACTCTAAAATAAAAACAAGGAAAATGAATTTGCTGAGCCGTATTCCGGTAGAACTGATTTTCTGGGTAGTTGCTTTAATCTTGCTTGCTACTGCTGATCCTGCGGGTCATGTACATAAAGATCATTTGAGCTTTTGCCCGCTGGCTAATTTGGGCCTCAGCTGGTGTCCGGGATGTGGCTTAGGCAGGTCTGTTACCCAATTGTTCCATGGCCATGTGAAAGAAAGCTTAAACTATCACTGGTTTGGTATTCCTGCAGTGATGATCATTGGGTACCGGATAGGAATACTTGGGCATTACCAGTTTAAAAATACAATTAATAAAAAATATAAGGAGAAAGATTATGTTTAATTCACCATTTATGATGCTTCCGGGCATTTCACCACAAGAGTTCTCTTATCTGCAAAGTGCGACTACCGGGCTTAATGAATTACAGCTCAATAGATTCTTAATGATGTATAGCAGCAAGAGAAGAAGTCCTGATGACATGATTTTGTATTGTGTACTTGGTTTTTTTGTTCCGGGATTAGCCAGGTTTTTAGTAAACCAGGTAGGTATGGGGATCCTCTACTTTTTTACTTATGGTTTATGTATGATCGGAACTATTATTGATCTGGTTAACTATAAGAATCTTGCTTTTGAGTACAATCAGAAAATGGTTTTTGAAAGCCTGCAGCTGGTAAAAATGGGAACATTAGCAAATAACTAGGTAGGGAGCGTATATTTACAGCATGAGATTATCTGTGTTAATTAAACATCTGGAAGCGTATGCTCCCCTGAATTATCAGGAAGATTATGACAATTCGGGATTGCTAACCGGAGAAGCAGACCAGGAGATCACTGGCGCTTTGGTGGCACTGGACTGCACCGAAGCGATTGTTGATGAGGCGATAACAACAGGTTGTAATTTAGTGATTACCCACCACCCTATTGTATTTAAAGGATTAAAAAAGCTGACAGGAAAGAATTATGTAGAGCGCGTGGTTTTAAAGGCCATTAAAAATAATATTGCTTTATATGCGATTCATACTAACCTGGATAGTGTGCACAATGGAGTAAATGGTGTAATTTGTGATCGCCTGGGGTTACAGCGGGCAAAAATTCTAAATCCAAAAGCTGGTATTTTAAAAAAACTAGTTACCTTTTGTCCTACAGCACAACTTCCAAAATTAAGAGAAGCCTTATTTGCTGCGGGAGCCGGGAATATTGCAAATTACAGTGATTGTAGTTTTAATGCAGTTGGTGTAGGTACTTTTAAAGCGAAACAGGGTACCCAGCCGTTTGCAGGCCAGCAAGGTGTACAGCATCATGAGCCTGAAATCAGGATCGAAACTGTGTTTTTAGTGCAGGATGAGCGGAAAGTATTGCTGGCTTTATTAGAGAATCACCCTTATGAAGAGGTTGCTTATGATATTTATCCGCTTGAAAATAAATTAAATAATGTTGGTTCTGGTATGATTGGCTGGCTGGAAGAGGAAATGGAAGCAGCAGATTTTCTTGCTTTTGTGAAATCAAGGATGAACGTAACCCTCATCCGGCATACGGCTGATACGGGTAAAAAAATAAAAAAAGTGGCTGTTTGCGGCGGTTCAGGGAGTTTCTTGCTGAACAATGCAATCGCTGCGGGCGCTGATGCTTTTATCACTGCTGATTTTAAGTATCATGAGTTTTTTGATGCGGATGGAAAACTGATGATCGCAGATATCGGACACTTTGAAAGTGAACAATTTACATCCGGTTTGTTGATTGATATTATTCGGGAAAAATTTCCTAACTTTGCAATCCGTCTAACGGAGCATAATACAAACCCCATAAATTATTATTTCATTTAATGGAACAAACTGTAGAGCAAAAGCTAAAAGCTTTATACGAATTACAAACCCTTCATACAAAAATTGATAAAATACGTCAGATCCGTGGTGAGTTACCAATGGAAGTGGCTGATTTAGAGGATGAAGTTGCAGGATTGGAAACACGTATACAAAAATTCAAGGCTGAATTGGATGAAACTGAAGATGCCATTGTAACACGTAAAAACATGATTAAGGAATCTCAGAACCTGATCAAAAAATATGATACTCAGTTAAAAGAGGTAAAAAACAATCGTGAGTACGATGCTTTAACAAAGGAAGTGGAAATTCAGTCTCTTGAAATCCAGGTTTGTGAAAAGAAAAT
>Ga0247807_10000439_pt1 | contig 25809 bp, 20 predicted proteins | sample UWRJL074202C1_FD_179931 | JGI IMG/M metagenome (GOLD analysis project Ga0247807, IMG submission 179931) | Plant litter microbial communities from Arlington Agricultural Research Station in Wisconsin, United States - UWRJ-L074-202C-1 | ecosystem: Environmental > Terrestrial > Plant litter >...
AAAACACGTGAACATAATATTATGGTGGCTCATAAACAGCTCAAAAAACTCATTGCAGCCCAGAACACCGATGCCATGTTCTACATGGCCGACTGCTATGGTCGTGGGTCTTTAGGTCTTGAGCCCGACAATAAAGAAGCATTCTCACTTTATCAGTCTGCAGCAAAAGGAAATCACGCTGCAGCTGCCTATCGAACAGCAGTCTGCTGTGAACTAGGCAATGAAGAAGGTGGTGGTACGCGGAAAGATCCGCTAAAGGCAATCCAATGGTACAAACGTGCCGCCATTTTAGGTGATATACCCGCTACATACAAGATGGGCATGATTCAGCTCAAGGGCCTACTTGGTCAACCAAAGGATATTCGCGAGGCAGTCAAATGGCTCAAAGCCGCAGCGGATAAAGCAGATGTTGAAAATCCACACGCACTGCATGAATTGGGACTACTGTACGAAGCACCACAACTTCCGGATACCTCAATCATGCGCGACGAACAATATTCGTTCCGACTCTTCCAACAAGCAGCCGATCTGGGCTATAAATTCTCTCAATTTCGCATGGGTTGTGCCTACGAATATGGCTTATTTAACTGTCCTATCAATCCTAGAGATTCGATCATGTGGTACTCCCGCGCCGCGGTGCAGGAAGAACACCAGAGCGAACTTGCTTTGTCGGGCTGGTATCTGACGGGTAGCGAAGGCGTGCTACAGCAGAGCGACACAGAAGCTTATCTTTGGGCGAGGAGAGCGGCCATGGCAGGAAATGCAAAGGCAGAATATGCAATGGGATACTTTACCGAGGTGGGCATTGGTATTCCACCGAACTTGGAAGATGCGAAGAGATGGTATTGGAGAGCTGCTGGTAAGTACTCCCCTCGACCTAGATTCATACTACGAAGAATGCTGACTGATGAATTATAGCACAAAATTTCCCTAAAGCAAGAGAAAGACTGGAAGATCTTAAGAAGGGAGGAAAGAATGCTGGCCTCAAAGCTAGAGAGAGAATATCGAGATCAAAGGTGGGGAAACAGCAGGAGGGTGAGTGTGCTGTGATGTGATTTCTTCCTCCGGGAATCGATATCATTGACTTGTATAAGTGTCACGTATGACTACCATGACCGTGGGCGAAGATGAGTGATATGAGATAACATGGATGGCATATAAATGACGGTGGCTTGTTAACGAATGCGCGAATACAAAAAGCATGGAATGATGGATGGGTAGTTGGTATTTTTCAGCATACATGGATGGGATGATAGGAGTTTTGTTGTTATAACGGGCACCCCCTTGGGAGAATTGGGAAGGTGTGAACCTAGACCTAGATCTGGGTGTCTTGTGTACAATAGGTAGATGGATATTTGTAATGACGGAATATGAAGCTAGTAATATAGGAAGACGTGTATGGATAGTAACATGCAGTCTTATCAGGATTTGGAATAGTTTTGTAGTCCGGGATGACCTCTGGGTTGTTTCCACTCGAGCATTTAAATAAAAAGTTGCTTCATTCAATACGTTACACTATTTGCGCGCGCGAACTGTTTTGTATCACTCACTATATTTGCATTCTTCTCTTAATTGCGTACTTGATAACGAAGATATCAAGGACTTCATACACGGGTTTGATACAAATCATATGCCATGCCCTGGTGATGGGGAAGATACGCTAATTTTGAAAACTAATGACCAGGACATCATGCCATGCCGCCCATATATACGCTTTCTTTCTTTCTCTTCCTTCTTTCTTTTCCCGTTTCACATGCCGCGCTTTTTGGGTTTTATTTTTGGCAACATGAAGATAACAATCGCGCACGCTCGTCGCTAACAAATGAGACTTCACAGCCAACCAGCCAACCAACCAAGCAAACGAATGAGCGTATGCTTGATACGCTACTACATGACATGCACGAATGCTTTTAAAAGATCTCCTCGACCTCCCTCCAGGCATCACCGCTCGCGGCCTTCTCGCGCTCTTGCCAATACTTACCATTGAAGTCCCAGAATTCCTCCCCGGTGATCTCGCACTTGCTTTTGGTGAACCATTTCGGCACAAACTCCTCGCCGCTTTCTTCCCGCTTGCGACGTGTGGCGCGCTGCTTCTCTTCGACGCGGTTCTTCTCGGTGGCGGCGAGGTCGTATTCCCCGTCTTCCATTGCGCGTTGATCTGGTCGTAGGCGAGTATCGGTGGGTGGTAACCATGGCTTAAGGTTGTCGTTGATGTCATTGAGTGTTACTACAAAGGGAGTGAGGTTGAAGGGTATTCCTGTAGGGCGAGCATTGGCCTCCCAAATCAGGAAAGCTTGATTAGGGTCGCTAACACTGTTTCGGTGGTGAAGATTTCCGGGTTTGGGCTCTTCAATGGTCTCCTCATAGCCGGGTGTCAGACGAGCGTAAAATTTACTATTCCAGCGACCACCCAGCGAGAAGCGGGTTTTTCCAGCGGCGTCTTTGACATGTCCAGAGATAAGGTATGCTGAAGATGCCTTCCATCCGCGCGCCTTGAAGTCTATGAGACAAGTTTCGCCGGTGGTCCAGTTCTTTACTTCCATGGGGCCGTAGTTGTCTACTGTGGGGGAACCAGTAATTATACCAATAACCGATGAGGTCACCTTTTTCCAAGTATATAACTCCTCTTGACCACCTTCAGGTCTGAGTCTGAGGAACCAGGTTCCTAATGGATTGATATCAAACGACTTCCCGTAAAACTTAGACTTGACTGCCGATTCGCCCCAGTAAGTCCATTTTGGTGATTCGGCCCATGCGGCACCAATGGGTGGATGATGGGAGACCTGCTCAATAAAGAAGCGGTAGTTCTTATCAGGACGGACATATTCAAATGTCTCGCCAAGAAGAGGGTTGAATGGCTTTGCGACACGACCGATAGTAGATGCATATTCACTGGCTGCAAAAGCTGCAACGTAAACCATCCGCTCTGTAGGATCGGCTCTCTCAGCAGCAAGATCAAGAAGATCTGCATATTCCATATCTTCAGCGCATCGTTGCAGAAGAGATGTAGGCTCGTTGAATGAAACAGGAAGTGTCATTTTAGTCATGTCCTTTCCAATCATGGATTTCAGAATACTCTGTAGTATTGTTAGAATGTTCATAACAGACAGAATAATTGACTTACCCATAATGAGATCTTTGGCCGATCATCGGCATCCATCTTCAGCCTTTGCCGAATCCCTTGTTCATAACCCTTGAATGAAGAGCTTAAATCAATACCTTTCACGGCCACCACGTCCGCTTTCTTTTCGTCATATTTCAAGAGTGGTGTCGGCGGCATTTTGGTCGCCTCGACCTCACCAGCATCTACAGCATCGAAAAATTCTTCATCATCTTCAGACTCCGAATCACTTAAGTTAGTAAGCTCGGTAAGAACAGACTTCCTCTTGAAAGAACCGACAGTTGTAGATCTGCGTCGGGTAACAGGCGCAGTGCCATCATTACTCAAAGTGACATTCTCCAAGGCGTCTGTGTCTTCGGCTGCAATTCCAGCATCACCACGAGAAGCAGGGCGACTTGCCGAAGCTCCTCCTTCAATAACCTCACGCAGCGCTCGTTTAGTCAACTTCCTCTTCTCTTCAGATTCGCCAACACGTGCCTCAAGAACTTCTTGCTCACGGGCAACTTGGGCCATGCTATCCTCCCACATACGACGCATTTCAGCTTCCCGCTCTAGGCGATGCTGCCAGTAAGAGTCTCTGTCCTTGGCGATCTTCAGAAGATCACCAACTAGCCCATTCAGATTCCGAATGGAGGAATCGTAGGTCTGAACAGCTTGGACCGCTACTGGGTCTGAGACGGTCAATGCAGGATTTTTTGTCTGCTCCGCTTGTAGTGCAGCATTCACTTGACCTAGCATTTCTAGTTGTAGTCTTGCGGATTGTGCTGTTATGCCAAACGCATCTTTAGATGAAGATGAGGGGACATCTCTATCACTAGAGCCATCTCCGTATTCATCGTCTTCATCTTCACCATCAGCCATTACAGAAGCGCTTGCCAGCTTAGTAACATCGCCTCCCATGAAGCTAGGCTCATACGATCCATAAGCTGTATTCTCATCTTCGTCTCCGACACTTCCAGCTGTATTGAAGGCTACTCTAGAGCGGCTAAGATGTGTGCTAGTGCGTTGAATATCAAGAGCGCTTGCAGCTTCGCTCCCAGGAATGGAAAGATCTCTGGATCTTTCTGAGTGTTCGGCCTTTGCCTGCTGAAGCAACTCTGCGTTTCTCTTATTTTCTTCTTGTTCTTCCTTTGCTTGATCTTTGGTCCATTGAATGGAGTTATTCAAGGCCCAGAACCAGCGCTTAGCTTCAATTTCGTGGTTGGCCTTGAGATTATACTTCACGGATGATTTTCCAATGATATCGAATTTTGTCTTCTCGGTTGGATCCATGTTGAGTCTGGCAATGCGCATGTTAATAGCACCACGACAAGCAGATCCAGAATCATCTTGATGTTTGTAGTAGCTCATGACACCATCTTCTAGAACAAACCACCTCAGCTGATATCCCTTGCGATAATTGGTCCACTTTTTAAGGTAGCCCTTCATCTCACGACCTTCCTTTCCAGCCAGAGGATCTCCAGGCATAGCATTTGGCTGTGCTGCGTTACCTAGAACAGCTTTTTCTTGTATTCCACGTTGTGCAGCAGCGGCCGCTGGTGACTTCTTGAGGACTGCTCTGGTACCATCGTCTTTTGTCACATCCTGTGGCAGTTTACCTCTGCGGTCTCTTCGAAATGGATCTGCCCCATGAAGGAGCAGGACTTGAATGAGTTGTTTGTCCTTCTTTCTTGCTGCTTCGTGTAGTAGTGTTCCTCCAGATTGTATAGTGGTAATATCAGAAGCGAATTCTCCTCCATTGATGTCAAGAACCGTCTTGACTCGAGGCTCCTCCAAAACTTCACTCAGCCTTTCATAGTCACCCTGTGCGACTAGACCTTGTACCTGCTTGATCTTTATGTCCGCAAACAATGATCTGGAAAGCTGAAGCTGTTGAAATATGTCTGGGGTTCGAGCAAGATCAAGAGGTAATCGGCCTTGATAATTCGGGATTGAATCATTGATACCTGGCTGATCGAGGAGCAATCGTACAATTGGGCCACGGCCCTGCTGGGCGGCAACATGCAAAGCAGTATTTCCATCCTTGTCCCGTGCATTTATATCTATTGTACCAGCTCCATCTGAAAGCACATATTCTACCACTGGTTGCTCAGCGCACTGAACAGCAAGGTTCAATATGCTAGTACCATCCACTACAACAGGCGCAGACCCTCCGTCAATGCTGGTTCTGCCTCCATGTGTCTCTCTTATCGCTTTGGAAATTGATGCCGTATCTCCACTTCGTAATGCCTCAAATATGCGAAACTTCCTCACCGACGATTCAATAGTAACTCCTCTCTCTACAGGAGTCGTGGCAGCGGTAGTAGGTCGAGATTGAACATTCGAGGGTGAGCGCATCATTCCTGAAGTCCCTGTTGATGGTTTGTGCGAGTGTCCCAAAGAATGAGACATCTTGAGAGAGGACGATGAGACCGAAGTACTTGGATGGACGGTTAAGGGGTGGTTTTCGAGTCCCTCCTCTTCCTTTTCTTTTGTTTCTTTTCGTCGCAGATAAGACAAAGCAGAGCTCTTACTGCGTTTATGGCCACTAGGTCTGATTGCGCAATGTCAGTATAAGTACGCGGGGGGTTGGCCAAGCAAGGCGCAGCGGCTCTTCCATTTGCAAAAATAGCCATCAGTGTATAAGACATGGTAACGGGGGTATTGGTGTAGTATATGGAGACACTATCACGGTTCTTGACTTACGTTTCACTGGATTCTGACATGGTGCTGCTCGTAAGTGTAACGGTGGTCTGAGATGCGGAGGAGGAAGAAGATGGAGCCGGGCGGTTGTGCCACAGATTACCCCTCGTAATTAGCTCAGATAGGGTGTTCGAGGTACTTTGGCCGTAAAGAAAAGCAACGATTTTCTGTCAAGGTAACTTGTGCAAATGAGAAATGCAATTGTGTAAATTGCCTGAGCTTGGTGTTGTGAAGATTGTTACTAATCTGTTGGTTCTGTTATCGATATACTTTCCCCCAGCCAACGTTGGTTTCGGCCTGAGATCCTGAATCCAACCGAATAGAACAGGGGACTGGCAGAATGACGTACAATCTACATCTACCCTTAGCGCGCATGCTTTCACGTGTTTGTTTCTCTCTTAGCTGCCACATTCAAATAAATATATATAGATATGAATATATGTGTTCCTAATGTACTCCCTTCTATGGATATGTTCTGTTCTGACTAGGCCATTCGATCCCACAGCAAGCCACCATACACTTCTTCTGGTTGCAAACCGTTAGGGCTTAATAAACGCTCGAAATAGCTACAAGAAGAGGCGGATGGCACAGCCAATGGAACCTTTAGATCCGCAGCATTTGAGTTACACGACTGCGGTGGATGGGGTAATTGACTTTGCCATAAAAGGTCAAAAGTTGGGAACCAAAGTTAAATTAAACGTTGGCTAGGTGGTACAAGTGAAATGTACGGTATCATATATTGTTTGATGCTTTCCTACTAGAAAAGACTCTCAAATCAGACAACCAACGCGTATTAAAGCTCAAGAACCCCTGACCACGTTAAAGATATATCTAGATGTCACTAACGCGTACAAATAATACGCTCGTGCTTGTTTGGAAAGTCATGGACTTAGCTACCATCAATCTATAATCTATGGAGGATTCCACCAGCCTTAACATATTCTCTTGCACAGCATCCCGTGGCCATGGCGGGCTATTTACTAAAACATTCGCTCTAACGTGATAAGAAAATCATCTAACGGTCGGCGGTTACACGTGGACGTGGCAGATAAATTAGTGTGAGTTGTCGCAATTCTGACAGAAATTCTCAGACGATGATGTGCAGTATGACAAGAGGTTTATTTTAGAATACCGTGCTACCAAAAGTGAACTCCGCCCATAAATACACACTCCCCCAAATCAGAACAGCCCTACCTTAGGCACCGCAAAGACCCAAATACAAGTCACAGCCAGGCTCCCAACCATGGCAAATACCAGAGCCTGTACAAAAATCTTATCCTGCACCTGTCTCAGCGCAGGTTCCTGGATCCAAACCTCCCTATCAAAAATCTTTCTCACAATGTTTCTTTTCGCATATCTTTCCATCCAAAATTGTGTGGTGGCATCATTTCTTGCCGTGCTTCTAGGATTCAAAGGGTCTTCACTCAAAGCTCCAAGTTCGGTATCTGGAGATGAAGAGGCCGTGTCAGTGTTCATGGTGTTTGGAGATGTTTGAAACATTTCCCACGGGCGGACATGTCGGTGATGTAGACCATGCAGGACGACGCACATGCCTTTCCAGGCAGCGACGCTGGTGGAGATTCCTAGAACCCATAATAACATGCTGAACCATCGCCAACCCCGAGGCCTATCGCTCAAGGCCAATAATATGGCCAAGGCGATACCCAACGCGATGAGTACGGCACCCAGAGCTCGTGCGAAGATGACCCGTGGCCGGTTACCATTACAGATGGCATCGAGAATGAAATTCGGATGATGTTGTTGGCGAAGAGAAGCTTCAACATTTTGAGATATGAAGTAAAATGCCGTAGGAGAAGCGGTAGATTGAAGAGCAGAGAGGGCGCAGAAACGCTCAGATGCCGAGAGGTTGAGTTGCCGGGGCGAACCTTCAACTATGTAGGTTGCAATTATGGTTTCCATTTCGAGGCGGAAATAAGGGTGGAAGACTACGCACTTATTAGATATATGTACAGATTTATCAAGACATATAATATGTGGAAGGAAGGGTAGATGAGGGAAAGTTACATGGATAGTCTAAACCCAGTTTTTGGTATGCAGCTCGGGCAACGGCTGTGTATCGCTCCTCTGTCGAAACAAAATCAGATTCTGGTCGACCTTCTCTCTTCTCCGTCTTCAATTCTGGCATCTCCCAGGGGGTCGCAGAGGGTTTGCTCCCAACAAGAGTGGAACTCGTCGTCGTACCAGTCGAAGGTGGAACGTTTGAGTCCCCCCTCCCACGAGTTTTTGCATCATCAGAGAACATGGTTCCTTTGAAAATTTCCCGGACGGTAGGTGACATGGGTGTCTTCTTGTTAGAGATGTATCGTTGGAATTTGTGGAGTGCCTCTTCTTGCTGGGCGGCAGTCCATGTCTTTTGCGTTGATGTATCTTTAAGCAAAGTTGGTGAATTGTAGCGGTGTGAATAATCCCGGAGCCAAAGATAAAACTGAAGTAATTCGGCACAGTGGACTTTGTGGTTCAGGTAGTAGTAAAAATCGAGTGTTGTGCATGGCTGGACGGTATTAGCAAGTATCTTGAATGTTGTAACTATCATTGATGATAAGGCACGAGTTACAAGACTCTCAGGTCCATATCGAATGATTTAGGGAGACAGTGAGTTTAATGATACAACATACAGGACAGGTTTCGTGGTTGAGAATCTTGTCGAAAGAAAGTCGCTCAGGAATACCACGCGAGGAAACGCTACTATTGCGGATTGTGCTTGAATCCGACTCCATGATCGAACTACTAGACGATGGCGGGGAGATGTAATCGGGTCGTCGATAGAACAGATAATCTGAAACTTGTTTAAACCAAATCATGATAGCAACACAAAGCTACCCTCTAGTGGGAGAGACTGTTTATGGGAAGTGAGCAAGTGGGATCGAGATTGATAAGGTAAAGGTGGAGGCCTAGAGAGCGTAGAAATACCGGGACGGAGAATGAATGTATAGCCTTCCTTCGAGCAGACTTGCTCTTATCTATATTTCACCTATGAAAACAAACGATCCGGCTAGCCGTCTCCTCACTTTCTGATTTTCGCCGTGCATTAGCACTGGGCAACCAGCCATTTTATTGACGGCGGAACGGTTTGTTTGAGACCTTCAACATCACAATGCTTTGTTTTCACGACAAGTATCCAATAGAGACATCGAGAAAGGAAGAGCCACTATCACGAGAAACAAGGATGATCGACACAGGTACATGCACCTACCATGCCGTGAACTGGTATTACAACATGACAAGTTGAGGCCTGACGAATACCAACTCATGTTTTGGATCTGTCAGAAGCCACAGCGGAAGCTATCATTGTCGGGGAATGTTCCGGGGTAGCGTATATCCATCATGCAATTGGTGTACCGAAGCTCATGGGAGCGGCATGTTGCTAATCTATCTTGAATTGGTAACTGGCATGCTACGGAAGACGGGATGAACTGGTGGTTATTGATGTTGTTGTTCTATTGGAAGGTAAATAAAAAGCAACGATGATGGAAGAAGAAGTGTGGTTGGGAGTATAAGGAGGCTGAAGCACCCTTGTTGCCGAGAAGCGGGAAGATCTGGCTGTTGTCTCCACAAGTAGAGTCAGATTTGTGAATTCCATCAGATTTAAATCTGACCAAACACTGGAAGAATGGCAAGTCTGTCAACCATGTGTTCGCCATATCTTTATCTCGTGTCGGAGTAACGATATCGACTTGTGTTTTTGGGCACGTCTTCACGAAAGTCAATTGCTCAGGTGTCATTCAACCGTCGCCAAAGTTCTAGGGTATAACCAACTGTTTAGAAATCCTTATTATTCGCAAGACCTCCCTAGTGTCGCCATGTAATTTTACTTCTCCTTACTTGGTCAATATTCTAGGCACTCAAATGCCGAACCGCTTTAAGCCCATTTTGAAACAGACCCAAAAACCAAGTACCATAATCTAGTAGCATCTGCTGGAACTTTCTGGAGTTCTCAGAACCAAACCCAGCTATTCGATCCAACTCTCATGACTCAGAAAATGGTTTTACGGCATCGATTTTGGAGAATAGATTAGCCTGTCTTTGATCTATACACAGAACCTCTTCAAAAAATGTGAGCAAAGGCCACTATTGTTATTTTTTGCTTTTTTGTCAACCGCTCTAATGCTATCAACACAATGGGAAAGTGACACAGGTCGGCGATATTTTGAGAATTGGTAGGTTGATATCCATGTTCCTGCACCCTGCCTGTTTAGTCTGTTCCGGTTTCCCCGGTCATATTATCATAGTTACTTAGAGGCTTGGATATTGCGACATGCTATTGGGGTTTCGTAAGTCTTAAGATAAGTGGCCAGCACGTGAGTCTCATGTGTCAAAATCCTCAATTGTCTTGTGAGGACAGCTAGAAAAATGCCATGCAAGAAAAGCAAGTCATGGTACCTAAACGAATCTGAGACATCTATTTCCAATAATCTACAAGCCAATTTATTCAGCTCTCATCAATGTCCTAGTCGTAGCAGGTTATACATAACAACTTCTCATGTCAGGCTTGTATCCTATTGACCGAAATCACAACTTTGCCAAAACAGCCTCAGCACCAGAGACAGTAACTTCACGTCCGGGCTCCTTCTCTGCATATACGATCTTTCCATGATCGATAATGAGTGCGTAACGAGATGTACGTCCACCTGCAGTCCAGCCGAGACGAGAACTAAAAGCAGTTTCGGTATCATTCAGGAAAAGCTAATACTCAAAATTAGCTTCGTATTGAATTGAGCCACGTTCTGCAGGTTTGTTCCTAGATGGTAACTCCCACAGAGCGAAGGCAGTGAGGTGGAAGGGACGGAAAAAAGCACATACAATCTCATCCTTAACACCATTAGCCTTGCCCCATGCACTCATCACCCAAGCATCGTTGAAAGCAATGCAGGCAACGATGTCAACGCCCTTGCTCTTGAGCAGAGGGAGCTTCTCGATGTATGGTGGAAGATGACGCGCAGAGCAACCTGGGGTGAAAGCACCTGGGCTGTCGATACCAATAGTCAGCCCCTTCACCCTTAATAATGTAGACAACACCCCCTACTAGAATCTCCAGCTAAAAAACCATAGCAAGTCAAATACGTACACAGAGAAAACAACGACTTTCTTATCAGCCCATTCTGCACGTGATGGTCAGCATAGTCATTAAATCACCGCAAAGCCTCCACGAGGATGTAGATTGGAGGGAAAAAGGTTATTGGGGAGCTTACCTTTGCTGGCATCATAATTGACGGGTATCCCACACGATGTAACCTCCTTGTTTTCCTCGGCGTATGGGACGTAACTGAAAGTCACCCCAGTGGGGAGCTGGTCTCCTACCTTAAGGCTTTCCATTTTGCTTTGCTGTTGCTACGTTGGCTTCGAAGCGTAAAAGTAGTTATTGCGATTGGATAAAGAATTGATCTTGTTGTTATTGAGGCTTTGCGAAGGACGAGTTTGACGAACTTTAGGGAACGGTGCAGAGGTGAAGTGGACGTGAAGATGTTGAAGTGGGGTGAAATATAGACGCCAAGACCTGATTCATAACTCATAATGTCAGCTTGAAGTTCTAGATGCTAGTCTATTTTATGTATTATAATACAATTAGTCACCTTCAGCTTGTTGATGGTCGAAACTATATGTTAGGTAAGTTGGTAGCAAACACACTGGCCATACTAGTAGGATAGCTACTGATCATACTTTACTGTTATTACCATTGGCAAGCATTCTCCACCACCAAATCAGCAGAGCCACACGTCTGTCAGTGATACTCAGAGGAAATTGTAGGAAGAAATTAATAGTATCTGCGAAGAGCGAATCTAAGCAAGTCTTTCAATTCTACTTAAATCACGTGCGGAAGGTAATGTTAACGATATCCTCGAGTGACGTCGACATCAAAATGCACCAGTACCAAACCCCGCAAAGGTAACTTTATCTCATTCTTTCTCTCTCTCACTCTACCTACTCCTTTCATTTCTATTCCATTGAAACAGCTCACTATGCCACTTAACAACTATGTTCTTCGTGCATCACGCGGTAGTACCCGTCTCGCAGCCATTCACAGTCCCCGGTCTCTAACCACAACCTCCTTTCTACGTGCCGAGACAGGTCCTCACGCCACGAAAGAGAAGGACGGCCATAACGTCCAACAAGACGCCGTAAGAGACGCCAAAAAAAAGAGGAACGAAAGCGGTGGTGGCGATGGAGGGGCAGCCGTAAGTGAGAAATCAGGAGGGGAGAATGAGAAAGCCAAATTAGGGACGAAAGCTCCCGGGCCAGTTATTGGTATGAATGACGAAAGAGGTGGTGTAAGTAAAACATTTCTTATTTCTGTGGTTTGGTTGTTTAATTGCAGTTCTTGGGCTTGTTGGTTAATTAGAACCAAAGAAGGCTGCGTATGTGGGGAGGAGCGTGGTGATTGGGTTGACATCACTGGCGATGTTATGGGCTTTTGGGGATTATTACTGACGGCTTTGATAGAAAGGACAGTAGATATTGGGGGCTAGAAGGACTTCACCAAAGAAGTTTGTATATTGAACTTATTCTATAAATATGCATGAAAAGCAGACAACGCTAGGGATTTTGATTAATGTAACAAAGGTTGTATTATATGAATCTGTAGGAATGGTTGCATAAGACTAAAAAATAAATCTAAGAAACATTTTGAAATTCGAGAATCCTTCTTAATGAGTTCGTCTATTTGCATAAGGTAGAACTCCTTGTTGATTGAGTAAAAGTAGCTATGCATGCGTTACAATCAAGTGATTTACTCTACCTTACTCTACCATCTCGAACATCAAGAGCAGAGTATGCTGCAATAATGAACAGATACCCAAAAGAAGAGATGATGATTTACGTATATGTTCAAATCAGCTAGAGAATGTAAAAATTCCCCTCCACCATGTACGGTCGTTAGTCATCCGCCACTTTTCAAATCCCGCTCTATAATATATAAAGAAATTCATCATGCTGATTCTCCAATCCACTTCGCATCCTCCATACCAATATTAAAGAAAGTTAATTCACAAGCTTGTAAATCCGAATTAAAAGGTAACAAACATGACATCATCCGAAGCGCCGAGGCCACCTCTCCCACCGTTCACCCTCGAGACGGCGCACCAAAAAGTGAAAGCCGCGCAAGATGCTTGGAATACGCGGTAAATACATCCGAATATGCTCACTTTCTTTCAACAAATATCAAATTATCCCTAGGGCGGGATATCAAGTCTAACCTTGAAAAAACAGAGATCCTTCTAAGGTTAAAATGGCGTATACACCAGACTCTATTTGGCGAAATCGTGATACGTTCTTGAAGGGGAGAGATGAAATTGAGAAGTTTCTAAGTAAGAAATGGGAAAAGGAGAATGGCTATCGATTGAGGAAAGAACTATTCGCTTTTACGGACAACAAGGTTTGTGGTCCCCATCCAGCTTGGTTGAGCTAGCAAACCTCCTCTACCAACCGCTCAATTCGTTTTGACGTGATCTCTCGCTGAGCTTTTCTCTGGTCGTACTTCAAACCCGATCAAGATTACGAGAGGTCATCAATAGAGAATACAGGATGCTGACAGTTGCTTCTAGATTGCGGTCCAATTCTGGTATGAGTTTTATGATGCCGAGGGTCAATGGTGGAGATGTTACGGGCTAGAAGATTGGACTTTTGCAGATGACGGGAGAATGAGAAAACGGCAGATGAGTGGGAATGATGTAAAGATCGCGGACGTGGAGAGATGGTTCAAAGAGGGGGTGGACGTTAATAGCGTCGAAATTGGGGAGAAGCATTGGTGATCTCTCTTTGACTGGACATCAGTATTCAAGGTAGGATTCTGGAAACCAATATGTATTGCGCAGTTCAGGAAGACTTGGTCTCTTCTATTCGTTGATAGGCGAGGAAAAGAAGGGTTTTAAAATACTCTCTTTTTTCGAAATAGCAATGAGAAGGTGTGTCATTGTGATTCTAATTTTTTGAATCCGAGGTTCTCTACTCCGTACATATATACAATCTCTCCCCCGCGCATAACAAGAATTTCTTGAACCCTAGAGCAATATCAGATTCCTCCTTTCACCAATCCTGTAACCTTTGCTTCGATTTCCTTGTCTGAAAGCCCGACTAATGATTCTACCTTTTCAGTTCCGAACTCTATGTATTTCTCAGTTAGCATGTGCTATAATCAAAACGAGTGTTCTAAGTTCCATCCTAGTCATTCCTCTTCCGCAGTTCTTTGATGTATTTTGTGGACTGGCAAGAGGAGTGGTCAAGAATTGAGCAACTCTAACATGGCATTAAAATGGGAGCGTACCATAACGTGCATAGACTCTAGGTTGTGTTCCGGCAGCTTCGCGCAGCATTATTGGTGTATTAGGATTGTTCTTCTTCATCGTTGGGTACGCGCGCGTAAGAAATGATCTATTTGCGCTTGTGTTAGAAAGCTCGTTTTGTCTCAACACTGTATAATCATTCCTAAGTTGTTCAAGCCTGGCTCGAAATCCCTAAGCGCACACGTATACGGCGCTCTAAGAGGGACAAATAGGGGCCATAGCTATCCTGCAGGTAACTAGGCAAAACAGAGACAAGCATAAAGAGAACTGAGTAAAGTACCTCGTTGCACCACTTCCCTCTGCAGTCTGGCAGAACAAGAACCGCACCTCTTTCAGCGTCTGCGAGAAAGCATATTTGGCCGACATTCCTTCCTTGCAATTGATCTATTCTGGTCGCAATGTTTGAGAATTTCGCGTTATGGGCCGTCAGTCGAGCTTCTGGTTAAACTCTTATTTTCTGGTGTCGTACACAAACTAAAGCACTTGTCGTCGGCGGTTTGCATAATTCCGACTAAGCTTTTGCATAAACATCGCCAAGACAACAATTGGTTTCCCAAATTTTATGAAAGCTTGGCAGACGATATCGGGGATCCTCAACGACAATTCTGTTAATCCTCTCTAATCCTGAATCGTCTTATTCAGCATTCCCACCACTGTCTAAACTCAAGCCCCCGAGCTACACATCACTTGAGAGGATATTCAGACACGATGGCACCACAATCACATCTTCTTCGTCTTGCGCGTCCAGCATTTCGTCAGCAATTCCAGCGCACTGCGGGCACAAAATCGGGCTTCACATTTAGAAATGCGGCAGGCAAGAGATTCGCTAGTGGCATTGCAGCAGAAGAACCGGTAGTTAAAGTACAGCAGAGTTTTCTGAAGAGGATGTGGGATAGTCCCATTGGATTCAAGACTGTGCATTTTTGGTGAGTCTTCATTTTCTTTGTACCGGAAGATTAGGAGGGATTTGGGGAGAGATTGGTTGGAATATACTGGTCCGGGTTGTAGGGTTTGAAAAACTCCGCTAATCAAAATTCTCTGCAGGGCTCCCGTTATGAAGGTATGTAATTTCTGATTTGGACAGCACGGAGAGGATACGTTGGTTCAAACGACACAAGACCATTTAAGACAAGGGTAAAGGGCATTGCTGACGATTTGTAGTGGTGCATTGTCATCGCAGGTATCTCGGATCTTTCTCGTCCTGCGGAGAAGCTTTCCCTTACTCAAAATGGAGCTCTCACAGCAACTGGAATGATCTGGACCAGATGGTGCTTAATCATTAAGCCTAGAAATGTTCTGTAGGTTGTCCCATATCCTGTTCACGATGGCGCTCTACAGCAGCCAGATCAAGATGGCAAACGAGATATTGCGCAAGAGAGACTAATTGAGCAACATAGTTTGGCCACCGTGAATTTTTTCCTTGCCATCGTTGGTGTTGTCCAAGTCGGCCGTATCTTGAACTACAACTACACACAGAAGGGCGAAAGCGCCAGTGACCAGCTTGCTGAGGCAAAGGATAGCGTTGTTGAGACTAGCAAGAAGATCGAACAGAAAATCGAGAACGCTGTTAAATCATAGATGATCTATCAGTAATCGGGCATATTGGGAGATGGATGGGTGGTTAATGAGTGATAGTTCTCTGGTGGATTTTCTACGGATGGGGAGACATTCGCATAGCTCTATGGGCTGAAGCTTTATATACATGGTAAGAATGGATCATGAAAGAATGGGTTGTGAAAGAATATAATGAGCATGTACGATACTTGCTGCATCTACTTTTTTTATTTCAGTTTGGTGCTACATACACTGTGATGGTATTCAGGCTAGCATTCATCTCATGACTGTATACATTTCACGGGGCATTCACCTGATCTGGGTAATCGCAAGGTGAAAAAGTGATTGCATTCATACTGGGGTATTCTGCTTTGATTCACAAGATTGTAGCACAAGCTAAATGGCAGTGAGATAAAGTCATTTTGTGGTGTTTTCGTCTGTCCAAATACTGATATACTAAATCCGATGTAACCTAATACACTGTCTGCATTTGCTGATTGGCGCGCATCAAAGGAACGACCACAGCTATTGTGGCCCACTACTCTGTGCAAGTTTATTTCCTCGGTGTCGTCTTCACAATCCTGCAAAGTATGCGCTTTTGCCAAAAGGAAGATGGATCCTCGAGTTCCTCGCTTTGCTCTAGGTGCAAGGCCATGACCACAACAGTCACTGGCCTCAAACAACTCTTCTCACGGAAAGGTTATCTGCATCCCTACCCAGCCATCAAGAACGGCGTGTCCCAAGGCTGTCCTTTCTGCACGTTTCTTCAGGAGCTGGCTCTTTTACGTTCTGAGGAAGTTCCATACCCAGTTTGCATATCTTGTACATTTTTGGTTGATGGTAGCAATGAATTTAATAACTTAGTTTATCGAGAGTCATCATGTTCTGACGATCAGTTTCAAAGCCTCTACAAAATGCTCCCACCAATGGCTTTTCGTCCGGGAATGTACCTAAGTCTTCAAGGACATGTCTATGGACCTGATTATTGTGCATCTTTGGATGTAAACACTTTGACGGGTATACCTTCAATGAAGCCCACAGTCTTTTGAGTTGTGACTATGTACTCCCGCTAACTGAAGTCCTAGAATCTGACACGGAATTACTAGATACTTTCATGCCAGTTGATATTGAATCAGACAGCCGCTTGGTAAATGATATCTTAGGTATCATCAAAACGTGTCAAGCACATCACACACTATGCCCTAGCATTTCCAACCTTTCGCTACTTCCATGCCGAGTTATAGATGTAAGATCTCCAGGTCAAAATCCTTCTCTACATATCAGCCATAAGAACGAGACTGGTACTTACCTAGCCCTAAGCTATTGTTGGGGAGGTCCCCAACGTGTAATGCTTACTCGCACGTCCCAAGCAACTATGCAAAGAGAAATCTCCTTTGTCTCTCTTCCCAAAACCGTACGCGAAGCTATTGCTGTATGTAGAGCTCTAAATTACCAATATATCTGGATTGATTCCTTATGCATCGTCCAAGACTGCGAGGAAGATAAAGCTACCCAGATCAACGCTATGGGCACCATCTTTGCACAGGCAGCACTTACAATCATGGCATCTAACACACCCAGCGTTGAACTGGGATTTCTAAATCAAGCACGTCCTAGTCATTCATGTGACATTCCCTTTCTGCTTCCGAATGGCGAAACTATTGTCGTTCGCTGCTCACTGTCTCCGCCATCTTATACCAATGATGCGAATCCTACCAGTCGGCGGGGTTGGATATTTCAAGAAGACGTTTTGTCAGTTCGAGAACTACAATTTCAGTCCATGTCGATCCGCTGGGTTTGTGGGGAAAAAGTACATAACTTTACGTCAAGTATGCGAAATTACACCCCCGAGTTGAAGTCAGTCATACCTGCACCATGGACACTTCCTACTAAAGCATCATATTCTGAGATTGAAGAGTGGTGGCAGTCTCTGGTAATGGCATACTCCAGCAGAGAGTTTACGTTCTGGGGCGATCGTCTACCCGCACTCTCTGGTATCATCACGTACCTCAAGCCAATGTTAGGAAAACACAATACCTATCTAGCTGGATTATGGAAAGACTCTATGATCCAACAATTAGCATGGATGCGTAATCCAGGATATCCACTCAAAACAGTACAGCCAGTCCCCACCAAAAGACTTGCTGGGCCCACCTGGTCGTGGATTTCAATCAGCAGCATTGTTTCGATCCCTCCAAATAATCCAGTTTTGCCGAATCCCAGTTCTGCCATATTAGTGAGTTGTACAATTGAATTAATGAACTCAGCCACACCTTTTGGAAATGTCAAAGAGGGAATTCTTGTTCTTGAAGCATGTGTCGCACCAGGACCAAGGGAAGAAATAAGAAGTGAGATAAGTGGAAAAATCAATATACACTGGGACTGTGAAGAAAACTCGCAAAACCCTGCCGGAGGGGATTTAATGGACATTTGGTTGGTGCTGGAACATAAAGATATGACTCAAGGCTCTAGAATTTATGCACTGATACTTAGACCTATTGGAGATGGCAGATTTAGGAGAGTTGCAGCTGCTGTGGTACAGCAAGATATAGAGCATTTGGTATGGCCGTATCCAAATAACCGGCAAAGGATTACAATTATATAGATGAACGCTTCTAGCTAAAGTCAAATAAAAGTGTAATGCGCAGTAGATTATAATATTAATTGCCTATACTCCCCGTCAATACTTACTATGGCACATTGAACGGATTTTCTCTCAGCGCCAGCTTCCGAACCCCTTGTATGCCCCATAAAAGTTCTCGAAAGCGGCAATATGTCAACAGATGATTCTAGCTCTACGCGTATCAAAGAAGTATCTGGTTTACATTTCAGCCATTGCGACGCATGAAGGATAACATATATGGCGCAATATAATAGCAGGGCCATATTCGATCTGACAGTGGTCTTTCTATGGAAAATGTGCCTTGAATCAAGTTCAGGGCTGGAAACTCGGAAGCATAACGCTGATCGTGTCGGCTCGGTTATGAAACTGCCTTGTGAGCCGCGAAGACAACATCCTGCAGACATCGTTCACGCCTCACCTCAACAACTGCTATGATTGCTACTCTCTTATGATACGATTGACCCTAAACCCTTTCCTGTCTTTAATCCAGGTTTGTAGGGTGCACTCGATAATCCTCAGCGGACGCGTGCGCTCCTGCCGGGCAATAACTATACTCACTAATCCTACAATATCCATACGAGTCCAATCTCCACTACTACCTTCTTATAGTCCTCTTCGACCTAAGATATCGTCCTTCACATTCGCGATATCTACGATGCCTCCCATTCCTCCCTCGGCGGAACTGCCGACCCATTCCTTCCCGTCAGTCTCCGATTTCGAAACCTTCCTAGAGCGAAATCACACGACCTTGCCCGGCTTCTATCTCAAATTAGCAAAGAAAGCCTCGGGGATCCCTTCCATTACAGCAGCAGAAGCAGTAGAAGTTGCATTGTGTTTTGGGTGGATTGATGGGAGAGCGAATGGTGTCGATGACACATGGTGGACCATCCGCTACACCCCACGGCGAGCGAAGAGTATTTGGTCCAAGAAAAACGTGGCGACGATTGCGAGGCTAATAGAGGATGGCAAGATGAGGCCCGCTGGGGTGGAGGTAGTGGAAGCTGCGAAGAAAGATGGAAGGTGGGACAAGGCGTATGCGGGACCGAAGGATATGGTTATGCCGGAAGACTTCAAGCAAGTGCTGCAGCGAAATGGTGACGCGGAGAGATTTTGGAAGGGCTTGAATAAGAGCGAGAGATACGCAGTGCTCTGGAGGATAGAGACGACCAGTGTAACCGCGAGGAAGAGCAGGATTGAGTCCTTAGTAGGGATGCTGGGTGAGGGAAGAAAGGTAGGTGCCGCAACAGTGAAGCCAAAGCAGCAAACGAATGATGCGACAGGAACAGAAGGTGTGCAGAAGTCAAAAGCAACGCCAATCACCAAGAAATCCCCTCAAAAGAGGAAACTTGATGCTCTACCGGTTGAGAAGCGTAGTAAGGTAGGAGGACCGCTTCGGCGAGAGGGGTTGCGTCGCCGGCCTTGAGTTTGGAAGTATTAGCAGGCTACATTAACGATAGTGCATATTAAATCGCGATTGCATTACATCAATATTCATAGATAGCAGGACGAAGTGTATTAGAAGTACCTTAATCGACCGGGAAATCTAGGTCTTGCATTACACCAACCCTGCCCAACTCCCAGATTCCCTTCTCGAGCACTGTAGGAATATGTAATTCCACTCTCTTGAATCCTTGAAGTGGATAGCACTCTCTATGCCAACTGGTCTCTACAGGATACAAAATCACTAACTCCAGATGAGAGTGTTTGGGCTCATCTGCGAGGCTAAGGCTTCAATTTTGATTTCACACCTTTGGTAGGTACATTAGCTTGGCTTCATTCGATTGCCAGCTCCACGACTTCCTAGTAATTTAATTGGGAAATCAGATACTGCTTTACTCATATCCTATGATAACTATTGATCTCTTGGAAGGCACCCGCCATAAATTGCGCAATGGAGGCTATCAAATGTGTGCTTACCTTTACCTACAAATCAATCTAATGATGGGGGTTTCCTTTGGGAGAGAGCGTCTCTTGTGCGGAGAGCGATTGCTCATGTCAATTTCATAATAATCACACTGATGAAGGGAAGCAAATGACCAGAAACGTATTTGATAATCATATATTGGTTAATACATCTAGTCTCGTGTGTTGTGAAACTTTCATCTCAAGAACTTATACATGCTTAAAACTGATTAGATATAAAGTGTTACCGACGAGACCGATCCTACCTTCCAAGCTAATTCTTCTGCGGCAAGGAAAGAGTAACAACAAGGTCGATGCTTGCCACCTCTTCTCTTGTCTTTCTGTGTTTGTCTTTGCTACTCTCTTGTTATCATCATCACTTCACATTCCTCTACCCATCATTATAGTTCATTATCGACCTTCCAACAATTACTTCTTCAGAATAGCATTCACAACCAGTATTGTCAACATCACCAACATTCTACTCTCCTATTCTATACAATTAGACCTACACAACCTGGAAATCTGTATCTCTAATCACAATGGGTAAGTCAAAGACCACCAAGATTATCATCGCCTGTGATGGCACCTGGCAGTCAGCCGCCACTGGGGATGTCGACAATCCGACCAACGTTGTAAGTCCATCTTTCTATACTACACTTCCTGCTTCCACCTATTTCGTGACGCACATCCACGGCCTCGCACTTCTGCTTATATCTGATACCTGTTTAGGCGGAATTCTGCCGAGCACTTTCACCTCACAACTCCACCAAGGGAAAGAAGAAGAAATACCCCCAAATCGTCTTCTATCAACCTGGCGTGGGATCTGGCGCTTTATCGAAGCTCGAACATGTTATTGCAGGTCAGTGGCTATCATTAATGAAAACGTGTGCAAAAGCTAACTGAACGTCCGTCAGGTTCCACTGGCCAAGGTCTAGAGGAGAACGCGCGAGATGCATATGTATTTTTGACCGATAATTATACCAAAGGAGACGAGATCTACCTCTTCGGATTCTCTCGTGGGGCATATACCGCACGCACGATAGCTGCATTCAGTAAGCTGAAGCCCCGCTCACTACTGCTCCTCTCTACTGATACTCTTCTAGCTGGTGCCATTGGTGTGCTGTCTGTCAAAGGCATTCCGTTCTTCAAACCGCTCTATGAGCTTTACAAGCAAGCCCACAGTGTTCCTGAATGGGAGAAATCCCTCGCAGAGTATATCGAAAAGAACAATTTGGACAGTATAGCTTGGAGAACTCCTCCTGAAAATGTGATAATCAAGGTCGTCGGTTGCTGGGAGACCGTTGGCTCACTTGGCGGTAAGTAGCTTAATGCCAGTCACCACATTCTTAATACTTTATGACTTACGGTCGAACTTTTAGTCCCACATAGTCGGCTCACCGACTGGTTGGGTATAAACGACAAATTTCGTTTCTTAAATATGCAATTGCCACCGAGGGTTGAACATGCTTTTCATGCTCTGGCACTGTTTGTCCACTTGAACCCATCTTAATATTTAGAGTTATAGAACAAGGCTGACAGGCAACTCAGGGACGAACATCGCGCATCCTTCTATCCGACAATCTGGTGGCTAGATCCCAGAGCGCAGTCGATCCATGACGCCAATGGCAAAGTCATTATGCCGCAGCTTGTACAATGCTGGTTCCCTGGTCACCAGTAAGTTACTCCATATTCTGAAAGAATTACAAAATTAAGATATCGCAATAGCAATGATGTTGGCGGAAACGCCAAAAACCGGAAAGTTGCCAATCTTGCACTAGCCTGGATTGTCGACCAATGTCAAACCAAAGGCCTTCTTGACTTTCACATTGACTTTCTCAAGTCTACACTGGAGCCTACCCGCAATAGTCCCCATGAATCCTGGACTGAAAGCACCAATGATCCTTTCTACGCTGGATTCTTACCTAGTAAGCTATGGGCATTCATGGGATCGAGAGTCAGGCAACCTGGGAATGAACCAGTGCCTAAAGGATGGTTTCCTGCTACGACCTCTTCAAAGTATGTGGGAACTTACATATCCAGAAACCCTTCACTGTGTTCGATACACTAACTAATACTCAGAACATACGAATATATACACTACAGTGTGCGGGAAAAAGCCGATGAGATCGTATGTTCTACCATCCGCTTCTGATGTTTAAAAGTTTCTATTATATGTACAAATGCACTAATAACATTTCCAGGGTCTCAAAGCTTATAGGAGTGCTTCTGACTGTAATGATTGTAAGCAACCAGATCCTGCACCATCGAGGGCGCTGGAGGGCTACAAGTACTCCCCACGGGATAAAGCATGGATCAAACTAAAAGCAAATGGCAAGATTTTGAGATCATTACCTGAGTTTCCACTGCCAAAATCAGATGACCCGCAGAGCTTGCAAAGTTACCTGTCGAGTGAGTGGCTGAAGCTAGCGGAGCATTTTGGAGATGTCAAGGATGCTTCGATTAGAGCCCACGATCAATATGTCGAGGAACAAGCTGCCAATATGAACAGTCGTGGCATTGGTAGCAAATTGAAGGATCTCGAGCAGGGCTTCGAGGAGGGAGTCAATGAAGGAGTTGGCAAAGTAAAGGATACCCTAAACAATGGGGCTCAAAAAATCAAAGGTAGTTCAAAAAATGGCTTAGAAACGCTGAGAGATAGCGAAAAGAAGATTCAAGATAGTGTTGCGAACGGCGTCAAGAACGGTATGGACAAGTTAAAGGAAGGCGAGCAGAAAGCTGAGGACATTGCCAAGACTGGTATGAGGAAGCTTGAAGACGGAGAGAAGAAGTTCGAAGACATTGTCAAGGATGGGGTTGGAAAAGTGAGAGATACCGTCGCTGGAGGCAAGAAGCAAAAGCAGCGTGAGAAGTCTAGACGAGCCGATAAGTCAATTGATGGTGACAAACTGTCGGACCCTGAAGAGTCCATGAAGTCAAGGAAGCCGAAGCGAGGTGAGAACTCTAAGGATGGTGCGGATGAGGATACAGCAGATTGTGGAACTCGGCGATGCAGAGAAAAAAGAAGAGCCGCAAGATCCAAATCGAAGAGGGGTGATGACTCAAGTGCAGGGTCCAGAGGCTTTGGAGCCAAAACGAAAGAAGGTGAGCCTACGGAGCCAAGAACTGTTATCACCAGTGGACCCCAAATCATTGAGGATGCTGACACTCATGGTCTTTCAAGATTCGTGATTCAGGCAGATCCGAAAGTATCAATCTCCAAGTCGCACATGGGCCACTTCGACTGGAAGACTGGAGAATGGTCATTAACAAATAGCACGACTATCAGCAAGGAGTGGAGGCGTTCAAATCGATGCATTCAAGGACGAGCTATTTGTCATCAATCATCAAGTAGTTCATAGAGCTTTAGTCTGAGACATTCCAATACAATACATGTCTTACAAATATTTGACTTTCGTTCTGTTCGGGTTGTGATCCATGATCATTTTGAGATGGCTGTGAGTTTAGTATGTGATTCTTTCCGTGGAGATCTTAGCGGACCATTAGTACGTAATTAAAGTAGATCACTATGTCTGATATGAAGGATATTGACAGTCTCTTTCAATGAGTGAAGTTATTAGTTCGTATTAGCCTGGATTTGGTTCATGCATTTTCTTGTTGTTAATTTTCCCGTTGGAACTCGGCCTAATGAAGTTGAGATGCATCTTGGGAACTTAAACCCCCATCTCTAAAATTTTACATAGATTGAAATACTTCAAACAACGACAAAGAGCGGGATACAGATCTACAGGCCGTGCATAACGGACCGCCCCGCAGTGAAGCTCGCTTGAATCACTTATCCCTACAGTACTACTTTTGCCAAAACAAGGGTGAGCGTGCAGCATGGGGACCAGCATGCAAGATATGTGGAGGCTGGGGATGGTGATAAGCGCCGGCCTCTTTGTATTTCAACCACATAACTACGTTTGGAGTGACATTCTCCTCCAACGACTTCTCAGCTACGAATCGCTCGTATTGATTTAGTGTATGCTCCTCGGTGTTAATTGACTGATTACCACCTCCCGCGGTCACCCAGTCTCGTTGGAAATTGGGCCGGTGAATTGAGCGAGCACGGAATTAATGATTTAAATTCCTCGCCAATGGTGTTCCCCTCAAATTGTTGTCTTATTCAGTCGTTTGTGGCTACTGACTGTTAACTCTCCTCTGATATTTTGTAATCATGTCTACAACACAGCATGGAAATGAGAAAGGGAAAAGAATTGAACGCCCAAGGACACCGGAGAAACAGCAGGAGAAGAAGATGGGCGTGAAACCACGGCCGTCCTATTTGAAGAGACGTTTCCATGAGGGAAAGTGGTTTTGTGATTGTGAGAATGGCACGATCTTAGCTCATTGCTTCACATCAAGAAATATTCATTCAGATAATTATAAGAAACCATGTAGGTCTACATCCCCATATATTTCAGCTTATGTCGAAATGGTTGACTAACACAATTGAGAAGATTGGATATGCAGCAATCCAGCGGGTAAACATTGTGACTTCTTTGTTTGGGCCCACGAAGAAGAGATTGAAAAACGGAGATTGGCGGAATATGAGCCCCTTATTGTTCCCCTAACTCCACGATCACCGCATACGCCATGGACAATTGCGAAAGAGAATGCCATTAAGCGTAAGGTACAACCTGGCGAAACGCAGTCACTTCATTTACTTGAAAATGAGACCGGGAATGAAGTGGACAATACCGCTGACCCTGGGCCATCGACCCGAGCACCCGTACAGGGTGCAGCACGCAACCATGACGAGACAGCTACACCGTCAAGGAAAAGACCCAGATCAAACCGCACTCCTCCAACAGTCCCCATGCTCAAAGATATCAACGAACTTGTGGTATCGTCCTTGCCGTCGCCTCGGTCGAGTGATCCTAAACCAGGAAATGCTCCATCACCAAGAACACAAGCTCAGGTTGATAACAATCTCGAAAGTGCAATGGCTCTTGACAGCGAGAAGTCACTTACTATGAGCATTATCCAGTTGCTAGCTGAGGACGGCATCACCCTCAAGGCCTCCACGAGAATCATGCTCGATCATGAAATTGATATGGTCATGGAAAGACATGAGGTGGAAGCAAAAAGATTCAAAGAGACAAACTCCAAGTTAAGAAGAACGGTCAATGAGTTGACAATGGAGGTTGAGAGGCTGCAAGCGGAAGTCACAGGGCTTGATGAGAAAATTACGCTATGGACCGGGCTTGGTGACGAGAATGAGAGTGATGGGTTGTATAATGACTAATGATTTAATGAAGCGAAACAAAAACGGAGAGAGACTTTTTCACTGTTAGGCAAGAAATTAAGGCTATTTAGGAAAGTGTCTGGACCGAGTTGCAAATTGACAGCGACTGGTAGCTAATTGGTCAAACAATCAAGCGAGGATGCTTTTGATTTGGTAGGGAGGAGGGAGAACCGGTATGATTCAGGCTGGATATTGCTCCTATTAGTGCTTTAGTGGATGTGGAAATAAACTCGAACTCGATCTTCTAAATAAAGTACATAACTCAAACACAGTGCTTGGCTCCATATTTCTGAAGTACTTTTAAGAGCAAGTTATCACGTTTTTGAAATTCCCTACACTACTAATAAGAAATAAAGAGTCGTACACCAAGTTTTGTCAA
>Ga0247807_10000440_pt1 | contig 25781 bp, 16 predicted proteins | sample UWRJL074202C1_FD_179931 | JGI IMG/M metagenome (GOLD analysis project Ga0247807, IMG submission 179931) | Plant litter microbial communities from Arlington Agricultural Research Station in Wisconsin, United States - UWRJ-L074-202C-1 | ecosystem: Environmental > Terrestrial > Plant litter >...
CAATCATCACAACTGAAGAAGAACGTGTCACGGTACTGTCATCACGTGACGTACGGGAAGATATTATCTCGTTTAGATACTTACAAATCCTCAGCTTTTCCCCACACTTCTATATGCACATTACGTGCGTTCCGCACTCATTTCAGGCCTTGTGTTACAGAACGCATCGAATTAATATTGATCCAAGTGGTAGTACAAACTAACATCAAAGCATTTAGTAGGTCTCGCAATCAATACCCCAATGCTGAATAAATTATGTAGAAACCTGTTCATGTAATACAAAAGTCCAATCTACGGAGCTTTCCCATCATGTCCTAACATATAGTTGTGTTCTTTCTGATAGCCGAATAATTGCCAAGCAAGATTTTGTGGGTGATAATCACGCTACAACACGTGTACTAAACTCCGAAACCTCAAGGCCTGTAGTCAAGCTAATTACCTAAGTAACAAAAAGTTGCAAATCAAGCATCACATAGATTAAATCTTACTCCACAGCTCAATTCTGCCAAATTCCGACTCTCGAGCCCATAATCACTGTTCATCGTCACAGCCCAGCATCTACAAGCGTTTCGCGGTACTAAAGGCACACTGGGCCATGAAAATCATAGGTTGATACAACACCTCTCCCCACATAACATCCAACCACAAGTGTATGACAACACTGGGTACGACGAAATTGCTTACGACGAGGTATGCGCAGTAAATCTGGTCTTAGCTACTCCATCACGGGGAGGGCATAGCAATAAGTCCACCTCATTTTTATATCTTGCTTCTTTAACACTTCTATTTTGATTTCCGTTTAGTCTATATCTGCACTTCGCCTACTCTGTTTTCGTGTGAGTGCACGTTGATTTAATTTCCCATCAGTTCAAGCAGGTCTCATTGATGGAATTCATTTAATGATTTACATTTCTAAGAACAATGAGAGCTTTTATCCACTCTGCCTTGATGGCATTTCTCATATTAGGTATCTCGCAAGCAGTACCACAAGCTTTTAGCTCAACAGCAACAATTGCCACGAAAGTAACATCATCAATAAATTTAGCAAGCACCGCTGGTGCAGTAGCTTGCAACAACTCACCAGAGCTATGTAATCGAAATTACAATAATATTACGCATATTGGAGCTCACGATTCATTTGCTCTACGAGATCCTACAACAGGCTTTTCTGTATCGGGAAATCAATTTTACAATGCCACGCTCGCTCTGTCGGCGGGGATTCGTGTTCTGCAAGTCCAGGCACATGTGGAGAGTAGTGCAATAAGACTTTGTCATTCTTCGTGTGGTTTGTTGGACGGTGGCACACTAGAGAGTTTCCTGGGAAGTGTAAAGCTATGGATGGATAGCAACCCGAGCGAGGTTGTGACACTCCTGATTGTCAACTCCGACGGAGCGACAGCTGCATCATTCGGACATGATTTTAGTTCGTCTGGCATTTCAAGCTATGGCTACACACCTGCCTCATCAACTGGACCGATCCCAAATTGGCCTACCCTACAAACCCTAATCACAGCCAATACCCGCTTGGTAACATTCATAGCAAGTATAGACTACGACTCCAGCGTTCCATATCTTCTGCCCGAATTCGATTTTGTATTCGAAACTGCTTTCGGTGTCACAGAGTTTACTGCTTTTACTTGTGAGCTGGATCGGCCCTTGACCCTCTCTACTTCTGCTGATGCAGTCTCCGCTGGGTATATGGGCTTATTAAACCATTTTAAAGCACAAAAACAAGCGTTCTTTGACGTTCCAGATCAACCTAACATTACAACTACAAATTCAGCATCGACAAGTCTGCTTGGTGCTGCTGGAGTCCATGGACTGGCTTGCGCTAATGAGTGGGGGACGAAACCAACCTTCATACTGGTTGACTTCTGGAATGTAGGACCCAGTGTTGCCACGGGAGACCTGCTGAATGGGATTGTCGGCGTAGGGAGAACAGATATTACTTCCAGTGTTCTGACTCCAAGTGAAAGTCTTGGGGTTCAAGCAAAAGGGACCGTGAGATCAGGAAATACGGTGTTATTGGCGATGGCAGTTATTGCACTTTGTAATCTCATCTGGTTGTAAGTATTTGCTTTTGTTTAGGCTGTACATAGCAATGGTGTCATAAGTTGCGAGATTTTAGATGGGAACTAGACTACAACGCCATATATCTAAGTAAATATCTATGATATATCGTTTAATATGCTCAAAGGGACCTTCAAGTTGAACCTAATTCATCACATACTCATTCTATTCTTTCCCAGAATCTGGAAGTCACACAGGGGTAGACATTGGGACACTAGCAGCTACGCTAGTTAGTACAGGTTGGAGCCAAACTGTTACTGAAGGATATGGGCTCCGAGTGGACTCAAATTATGCTATATGCTGAATATCGACCTCATAATGTTTTGGAAGGTCATGGCATTTACTATAATCATCGCATTAATATCGACTTTAGTTGTGCTCATGAGAAAACCCCGTAGTTATAATGTTGCTGCCATTACTTATATAATTTTCTATCTATGTCTTATTATTTGTCTATCTACTTGGTCAATTACCTTTCTTATTCAGGGTAACATAAAAAAGAACGGCAGTGGGGAGTGGGTGCAGAGTGCCTCTACAACAGAACCATAAAAATTGTGCGGACAAGACCTATCACCCCGAGAACACTGCCTGTAGGCCTGGAAACACCATCATTTGCTTTTGTAGTTGAGGCAGCAGCGGGAACACCAGTAAATACTGAAGTTGGGACAATTGCACTGGAAACAGTGATCGGTTCTGTCGAGGTTGCTGAGGGGATGATCGGGTAGCTTGTGAGCTTCGAGGCATCAGATTCGGTGGACGTTACTGACATACTGCTTTGAATAGAAGTGGTTTTCTGCGTCGTTAATGGATCCTCTGAGCGAATTGAACTGCTGGATGATTCTTGTACACTAGAAGGTTTTGGTAATGCTGAGACCTTAGATGCCACCCAAGTTGCAGCATCCTCGGAAAAAATATCGAAATAGTTGAGGTGCGTAGCACCAACTTTACCCAGTGCACATATAGGATCTGTAATAACACAATAGTCATGGTAAACCGATTCAAAGGCAGCCAGACCTGCGAGTTGATTCGCGGGACGTGGGAAGAGACCTTGACTGTTGGCACCTGTCTCGATATTGTATGGCTGGGAGGCTGTGTGTCGTGTGTCACCGAAAGTAAGGATGGCAACGACTATATCTTATGTTAGCAGATATGCTTCATCTTGCTGGAAGGGTTCAAACTCTTATTTCCAGGAGTAACCTTTGGATCTAATCCTGCATTGGTCTTCTGCAAACAATTTTGAAAAAAGTTGCCTCCACCTCCACCAATTATATCTCCGACAATATGTGCACCCTGCGAGTACCCGCTAATGACCAAATTTGATTCCGGGCAACGCTTGTTATATGCTGTAATCTGCGCGTTTCCATTTGCAGCACCTTCTTCGAGGGACTGACAGTAGGGTGTGGCCAGCTCATTGACGAATTGAATATCTTCATAATCGCAGCTTTCGAGATCGGCGCAGATGGCATTCACGAGCTTTCCCTGCCGACCAGGGTATGGCTCGTTGTTTCCCTTAGCTAGAAAAACGTGCGTTGAAGTGCACTCGGATTCGCGCGTTGCAAGAAGGCCGTGATCAACTTTCGCGACAGCATATGCCGCAGGAATAAGAAGAAGAATTGTAGCGGCAGAAACCATAATGGGAAATAATTAAAGAGAGTAGAAATATTTACAAGTGGAAATGGATGTGGAGCAGAAGCAGAGCACAAGCCAAAGCAGAAGAACAAAGGGCTGGAATGAACAATTCAAAGCTTGATCAAGTTTATTTGTGCATAAGTTGGTCTTTTCCCCAGTTCACTTTGGAAAATTGTGCCTCACCTGATCTAGACCTAAATAAGGTAGGACTCAATGCATATTATATAGAGTAGCATTGAGCTACCCTACATTCGTCGCAAAACTAAAAGGCCAAACCGCAGGAATACGATATAAAACCTCGTGAAGTGGGGACTACGGTTTCAACATGGTTGGTTCAGGTGCTGAGCGTGATCGACGTCGGAAGCCCTATGCTAAATTTAGCGAAAATATATCATAATCTTCGTCTCGACGAATCAATGTCGAAGCACTTCTAGTACAACACAAATGGTCATATATATAGGAACTTCAATACTATCGATTGGCTTATCTATTAGGTTTTATCTTGGACAGTGCATGTGTACGTGTAAATAGCCGATCTTCAAATTTTCATATTGTTCCTATTGCTCCTATTGTTCCGAAAGTGGCTTTTAAAAAGAGAAGGGATTTGACTCAACAATCCGGTATCCATATAGCTTTCTGGACAACTCATCATTTCAAACAAATCTATGAAGAGCATCATGTTTCGTATCTTCGCACGTTAGCCAACGTTTGGTGTCCTTAGGTACCTTTAAGGGTCCGTTGCAGTACCTAACTTTCACGTAATGATGCCAGACTGGGATAAGTGTGGTCTGGATTGTCTCTACTCTGATGACTTTATCTGTTAGCAGTAAAGCTGCTAGGCACGTAGACTTTGTCCACACTAGTTTATTCAGAAGGTAGATGATGAGCAAGCCAAAATATTTTAATCAGCCAAAGAATTAGAGGAGCTGCGAAAATCTTTATTTGGTAATGTACCATTATCAGTCATCCGTTATCGAAACACAGAATACAGAGATAGCAGTCATGTTTGATTATCAAACATGCATATGTGGTCGATTGAAACACTCCGTTGATGAATTGTATCCTTAGCACAAGAGAGTTGCTAATTGAGATTATCATCGTTGTTACCTTTCATTCAACCAATTCTTAAGGTTAGCGGCTATACTACAGCATTGACATTATCCACAAGGTTATGATCATTTGGCTAACCCATTTTGGCAGTTTGAAGTATCTCCATAATCACATGGGAACAAAGATACACTTTACGACCTAGCAGACTCGAGCTCTAGCTCAAGTTGTCTAATCCGCTCGCTCTGCCCTTCTGATCCACTACCGACTTTCGCCTTCAGTAAGTCAACCTCCTGAGCTAGTTTGCTAATCTTATCGCTCTGTGCTGTGATTGTTTTTGTCTGCGCTTCTAACAGATTCTTTATCTGCTGCAGAGAACTCTCAACAGACCCGTTTCCAGGAGAAGAAACAGTTGTAGCGACTGTTGGGGATGCAACGGCTTGTCTCGATGTCGAGATTGGCTGACTTCCCGGAGAAGGTTTTGGTGGCGATACCTTAGCTGGTGATGTTTTGATAGGGGATAGTGGTTTTGCGTCCGTCTTCGCGGCTGTAATGGCAGCACGCTGAATTGGCTTCGCAATTTCTTCAAATGAAGAGGCGTCATCGTCAGAATTACCTTCTTCATCGTCTTGAAATTTGCTTGCCATGGCTGCGATGGAGCCTTTCTGCTCAGACATGGTTGGAGGTGGTGCTCGTTGAACTAGTGTTGGCTCGTTCTCCTTTTTCATAGGTGAAGGAGCCTTGGTTGGTGTGGGTGCTGGCGCTGATGGCTTGTAGTCCGAAGCTACCTCAACCGGGGCATTACCTTCGTAGATGCTTTCGAGATCAATTTTGGAAGGTATACCGTCCTTGCCAGATAGCCATTCGGCAGCAGTTACCGCGGGTTTGGTTCCGGTAGCTGGTGGATAGATATCCGATTGGAAGACTTCAGCTCGCCTAGGTACAGTGAACGAGACGGGTTCGATATAGCTATCATTAACAGTTTTATACGCTCTCATAACCTCGTTCTCATGGACCTGCGTGAATCAGTATGAATCGATCCAGCTATACAATCTACTCACATTTATACCACGTCTTGGGACAAATGCAAGACCTCGTTGCGGATCACCGGATTTATATTCCGATAAAAACTCGAACTTATCATTCTCATACTCAAAGTAGCGGATGTTTCCATCACTACATGATTAGCAAACTATTCTATCCAAAACAGAGACGATACAGCTTACCCTTTTCCTGCAAGGTACAAACATTGTGTCCCATCATCTACTTAAGGTCAGCAAAACACTTGAAGCTGGAAATTCGAACGGCATACCCCAAAATGGCATGCAAACGCCTGAAATTGAGTCCAGGACCGTGAAACCACCGATAGGTTCGGATGGGTTACCAACATCCCATAATGCAAGTTGCCGATCGCTCATCTTAGAGAATCCTGTCGTGGCAAGACGGTCATGCTCGCCCATCCAAACTACTCTGCTATTCTTTGCTCCACTATGGCCAGGTACCTCATGGGCAGCACGCTCCTGGCGGACATCCCATACGCGCAATTTCTTATCTCGAGATGTAGTGGCAAGAAGAGTTCCATTTGCATTCCACGACAGGCTTTGCACAATATCCCCATGCTTCAAGGTCAGGTTTGACTTTCCAGTACCAATATCCCAGAGCTTGATTGTGTAGTCACCGGATGCGGAGGCAAGTATATTCTCGGCGGCTGGGTTGAAGAGAACTTGTCCCACTTTCCTGATATCGTTAGATGCCGTCTACCAGCATAGAAATAGAGACTTTACCGTGAATGACCTATCAGTTTGCTGACTGGCGCAACATCTGTGGGTTCCTCGGCGTCGCTATACAGAGTAAAGCCTTGCGGAACCTGCCAGATGAACACCTTTCCATCATCAGATCCAGAAGCAATTATTCGATCGTTGAATGGATTCCTGCCTGATACTCAGCATGATGCTTCCTGCGAGGTCCTGCTTAATACTTACCAATCTGTATCAAGCACAGGCCCAGTATGGCCCCTGAATAAAGGAATTTGCTCGGGCAGCCGACCTTTCTCATTAACAGGAATGACAGCAAAAGCACCTCCACCGCTAGCCTCCCAATTCACAGCAAGATACTCGGGATTGGCCTAAATGATAGATCAGCTCAATGCGCCCAGCCAATTCCCCCTAACATCGCACCTTAACCAAGTTTGTATCCCAAGCATTGCGACTAATATGCAAATTGTCGTAGCACGATTCCTTTCTTGTAGACTTGCCAAAAACGTGTCCTAGTTCATGGTCAGCTTTAGCTTCCTATCTGCCTATATTTGACAAGGCTGGCTTACGGTACTTCGATGAGCGCACGAATCGACCTGCCATACTGAATCCACTGTTTGGTGAAGAGAAGAACGACTCTCGAAAAGGCCTTCAGAAAGGAAAAAGTTGATTTTGTAAGGTATATGAGCGTCGTGAGCTGGCGGATATCAATTATGTCGATCTTGTTTGTTGGTGGTGAGTGAGCTCCTGACTGAAACAGCTAATACCAGAAGTAAGTTGCCCTCCTAACAATGCTTGGCACTAGCATGTTCCTTTACTTCATCACAACCACATTTGAGGCATATATATATTACCCAAGCTCAGAATGTTTACTTAGGTATCAAAGTTCAATAGGGTTTGTTTATTGCTGGTTTCTTCAATTGGACTTTAAATTTGGAAGACAATCCTGGCCAAATTGACAGATACTGTAATGGATGAGCGATGGTTTTAACCATAATTATGCCCCGCATATATAATAATTCTGCTTAAACCCCACTTGCTAAACAGTAACAAACCAGCCACATGGTCTAATGGTTATGATATCTCGTTCACAATTGCTGAATTTTCTCCGAGATGGTTCTGAGTTCGATCCTCAGTGTGGCTAGATCGACATTTTTTTATTGCAAGATCTATAATTTTTGGTTACTAGAGTAGAGAAGTTACGAAGTTGAGGCATTTTTTCCACCCAAAAGCATCCTTATCTCAACTTTCTGCCTGAGGTCATCCATTGAAATCAAACACAGTTCTTGATATCTATTAGCGGACTGCTCGATAACAAACACATTAAGTTATAGCATGTGTATCTATTTGAATGTTTCCGCACTATAACATAATGTATACTCTCACTTTTTGTTTTGTCAACATATTACCTTGTCATCCATCCATCCATCATAGACTAAGTAAGAATTGAGTAAGTCCACCTAGTCCGGTTCTCTAATTTACATAGGGAACATTGTAATCTCCCAAAAGTAATGCTACAATAAATGAATAGCCAAACAACCACAAACTTCTCTTTTGGGCGTTATCTAGTTCCCATGGCCTTTTATCTTACTAGTTCAAAAAGAGATGGTCACAGAAGCCCACATCTGTATAGCAGGAAAATGCTCATCTCTCGTTACTTCCTACATAAGCAGCTGAACTGCTATGCTAACATCATTTATCTATGGTTCCATTCCATCCACGCGCACAGAAAGGGTATGGGGCTATTTGTCCCTCGTAAGGATCGAGGTCAGCTAATGATTCCAGACATCTCACGATTCGATTCTCTAAGATCGGGTTGTGTACAAATCTCACCCGTATGTCAGCACAACAGCGTATCGATAGAAGGACTTAATAAAGATCACGTCGTTAGTGTGTAACGTACGGAATCAAACAATCAAAATAGAATCAACAAGGCTGCGCTAAACCCGACTTGGAAATACCCATGCTGCATCAGGGTTGCGTGGTCAAATCCTCAATAAGTTCGATTTATTCTTTCTTCCACTCTCTCCTTCGCAAAATAATCAAGTTTCTGTCATGGACAAACATATCCAGCAAACCCAATCTCAATGCCAATTCGCCGTGTGGTAGTGACCGGTCTGGGAGCCATCACCCCCCTCGGCGTAGGCGTCCGAAGCATCTGGAACAGACTCCTTGCCAGCGAATGCGGTATTGTTAGTGTTGCCAACCAAGAACCAGCACAGCATTGGGAGGATCTTCCAAGTACTGTTGCTGGTGTTGTGCCAAGCGGCGGAAAGGAGAATGGAGGATGGCATGCATCAGATTGGCTTGTTCGCGGCGATGAACGTCGAATGGCGAAGTTTGCTCAATACTCCATTGCTGCCACCGAGATGGCATTAAAAGATGCAGGCTGGCGACCACAGACACAGGAGGCGAAGGAAATGACCGGTGTTTGTCTAGGCAGTGGGATTGGAAATCTTGAAGAGCTATACAATACCAGCTTATCATTCAACAATTCCGTAAGTCCTATAAATTAGTCCATGGCTAGACCTGTATGCGTTACTTAGCTTCATTTTAGGGATACAAAAAAGTCTCACCTCTATTTGTCCCGCAGCTCTTGATAAATCTCGGCGCGGGTCACATCTCAATGAAATATGGGTTGCAAGGACCTAATCATGCCGTAACTACAGCTTGTACAACTGGAGCACACGCGATTGGGGACGCTTCTCGCTTCATTGCATTTGGTGATGCAGATGTCATGGTAGCTGGGGGATCTGAATCTTGCATTCACCCACTTGCTCTTGCTGGATTCTCCAGATCCCGTTCGTTGGTTACTGGCTACAATAATGATCCATCCTCTTCCTCACGACCATTCGACCAGGATAGAGGTGGGTTTGTAATAGCCGAGGGTGCAGGTGTTCTTGTACTCGAAGAGCTGGAACACGCTAAGTCGCGTGGTGCTGATATCTATGCTGAGATTCGAGGTTATGGCTGTAGTGGAGATGCACATCATATAACTGCACCTAGAGAGGATGGTTACGGCGCCTTACTAGCTATGAAAAGAGCTTTGAAAAATGCAGGGCTTCGTCCGAAGCAAGTTGATTATATAAATGCCCATGCTACAAGCACGCAACTTGGAGATGCTGCTGAGAATGCTGCCATTACTGCTTTAATGCTTGGTGGGGATGGTTATGATGCTAGTAGCCAGATAACTGTTAGTAGTACGAAGGGTGCCACTGGCCATCTTTTGGGTGCCGCAGGGGCTATCGAGGCTATCTTTTCGATCCTCTCGATAAGAGATGTGAGCATACAAACATATCGCAATGACTCGGGAATACTGACCTTCGAGTAGAATGTTGTTCCTCCTACGTTGAACCTCATTAAGCAAAATAAGAGCTTCACATGCAACTATGTACCTCTGGTATCACAACAGAAAAAAGTAGATGTCGCGATATCTAACAGCTTTGGATTCGGCGGCACCAATGCCTCCCTTGTCTTTGCAAAGTATTGAAGTTGTTAGGCTTCATTGCACCGCGGTTGATATAGACTGGAAACATTCAGGAGACACCTGACCTCATTCAACCATAAACTATGTTTTATCCGGCACTAATTCTTGCAAGTTTAGTCTAAATTTTCAAAAATCAAATAACAAAAACCTCCCATTGCACATCTCAATTCCCTACGTGTATAGGAGTTGCAACAATTTCCTAGGCTAAAATCACATAGCAACCAGGATAATTCAGGAGAGGGAAATTACCGAAGTTGAGTGAGAATTCAAAAGAACCTTATTATTAATAAACCAAGTGCAGTGAAGTAGTCATGCAAAGTGAAAATATGCTCGGACCAGGTGAATTCCAGATATAAAGAAGACCGCAATACATATCAGCCATCATTAGGGCCAAAACTATGTTTATGGATAAATAAATGTTAGGAGTCGAGCATACCGAAATATGCTCTAACTATGTCAACTGTTGGAAGTCATTAAAAATGAGATCAATACTGAAGCTGTCTATACCGTACCAGAGGTGTTTCTTCCATTGCGATCTTCTAATGTCGAAGCTTTCTTATTGATGGGTTAATAACTGATCGCATAAACCATAAAATATGAGAATTAGCATGTCAAATCCTGTATTAACATACATTTAGTAGTGACAATTTGGTTGAGGCAGCTGGGTGAGGCAGATGAAGTACATCAGCCCCAATGGGAACAAGGCCCGACTACAGGCAAATATCACTACCAAAACACTACTTCGCATCGCATCGCATCGCCTCAGATTCAAGGGAATACAAAAACTTTTACGCTCCTTGACTACTTTAACCTTTTGCTGATGGAACAACACACAGTCCAGAATGAGATTATATTTATCATACTTTGCAGAAATTCCTGAACTTCTATCATTTATTACCGTTGTGGCATCGTGGAACCGTAACATTCATCTATCCATGGACTGGCTCGTCCACCTAGGCAGGTACTGGTACAAAATACTAGGAAATAGAGGTGAAGGCTACTCGCATGTGAATTTTCGGCCGAATCGATACAAAAAGTCATGATGTTGGCCGCCAAGCTCGACCGCGATTGCAAGATCGATGAAAATATGTATTAACCCTACCTCTCTTTGAATTGATGGCATATGCTTAGATAAGTATGGTTGTGTCTTGCTCATGGGGCATATGTAGGTTACGTGGGCTGATTGACCATCTGACTGTCAAAGCAAAGGTTCTACTATCTAACCTAATACTTCTATCTATTTAGATTGCTGGGCAAACATGACTATTCTTAATTAAAATCAAGAATTACAAAATGGTCAGCCAATATCGTATGGAGATTACGCAGGAGTCTTCGCTTACAGAGGTCTACGTGTGGGCCACGAAACTAATCGAGTATATCAGAGAATAGGGCGATGAAAGATTTGGTGATTGGCTGCAAATGGGTTAGGAACTTAAAGTGAACAGATGGAACAAGGATTGATACTGGAAGTAAGCAGTCTGTAACTTGCTAATCTGACCAGGCAGTCCATCAAATTAGTGGAAGGGAAATTTCTTTTAATATGATTTCCTGGTGTAGATATATCTTACCACATGGTATGGATAACTGTGTAAGATAGAAATCAAGTACAATGCTCTATCACTCTGTTGGCTCATGGTCTTCAAAGAAAAAGCTGATTTAATAAGTGATTAGACAAGAAGCCCGATTGGAGTACAAGCTGAGTGGATATGATTACATAATACAATCCCGGCGTCATTGATCCCCTGCACATTTTATCGTGACTTCGCTGAACACAGGTCAGAGATCGAATATATATTGAGCGACTAATTCACTATTAAGACGAATTGTATTCACAATGTCACAGAAAGCATGTATTTCATGTTTGCGCACGCTACAGCGACAAACCTTGTCTAGTCCTAAGGTATGCCGCAGGCTATTCTCACCATCTTAGTCCTGCTAACATATTGAAGGCATGCAAGACAGCTTCACTTCGTTCAACCAGAGCTTTCACAACCACGCGCTACAGGCGAGAAAGTGCAATTCCTCCGGTGACGCCCGAGCGTGCAGAGGGTAGCTACAAGGCACCCTCTAGGTGGCTTCCTGGAGATCTCGAGAAGATCAAGGGAGGCCCAATCGGAACCTACAATGCGTATGGCATGACTGAGCTCTTGTACAAAGAATGTGCAGTACAGGCAGATTACACAATGGCAAAGGTCGAGGAAGAAGAAGCTGAAGTACTAAAGACAGAAGACGGAGAAGATTTGGGAATTGGAGGAGGATGGTGGCATACTGGTAAGGTATTCGTTTGCGGCTTTGTAACTTCACTAACACTCGGTGCAGAATCAGGACTAAGCCCAACTTTCAGCACTTGGTCTCAAGTCACCATGCTACATATGTATGTCTTATTTGCCAGATATCGCAAGTTTTCTGCAGCGGAAGCTACTTTGTGGCAACAACACCTTTTAGATCATTTTTTTTATGACGCAGAGAATCGGATGGCGGTATATCACAATATGCATGCACGCAGCACAAGGAACAAATATCTCAAAGACATGTTTATACAGTGGAGGGGTTTGCTCGCAGCTTACGATGAGGGAATAGCGAAAGGTGATGCGGTTCTTGCATCTGCTGTTTGGAGGAACGTCTTCAAGGCGAGCGAGGGCGTCGATCTCAAAGCGCTAGCGTACATTGTCAGCTACATGAGAAGACTATTAAGCGGACTAGATGCTGTGCCTGACAATAAGTTGATAAATGAAGTGGTGGTGTTTGGCAGTCCTAGCGGCGAGGAGCAGGTGGTGAAACTACGGAGCGTTATGATGGATCTTCCCCTAGCAAGTACAACAAGCAATGTCGTGGCGCCAAATAAACAGATTTGACGAAGCTACTGCTGAATGGTACTCATTTATATGTATACTATGTAATAATATTACCAGGCAACGGCTACGTGTCAAGTCGGAAATCGATCATTTACTTTCCATAAGCTTTGAGGGTGAATTATGGAAAATTCACGTCTTCCTTCATATAAACTATTCAGTTACGAATTGATGTAAGGATCGATAGGTATCTATCAAGAAGTCAACTCAATGTCAAGGTACCAAACTCACGGGGTTAGCAATATTTGACGATAGCGAACATTTTGTGTCTTATTTGCAAGTATGAAGTACTTGCTTTTTAATATACTACTCCATTGAACGATCATAATGAATGTTACTAGCATCCTCTGCCGAAGCCATACAATTGGCATGAGATTGGTACGATCTGGATAAGTATGTATCATACTAGTACTATATTAAGTCTTCAATGACAAGGACACGAACAAGCTCTCTTTCGTTCCGACAAAGTCTTCCCGGCCAGGTAATACCTTTGCACGGTATTTACGCATGTCAGCCCAAGCTATTAGAGCTGAGCATCCTCCCAACTTTAATATTCCTCTATTAAGCCAACAGTACTAGGGTTAATGACGTCTGTTTCTACTACCACAATTTCCCTCTAAAACATTATGGAAGACCTACACCCGGTGAGTGGAATTATAGTAGACCTAATGTTAATTTATCCTGCTCGAAATAATATAACAGTCGACAATTTGTTTTGAGTCCAATAAAGTATTCAAAGAAATGCAGCTCACCAGCGTATCCTTCAGTGGCAAAAGAGCCATTGGCTAAATACAGTATAAGTACTAAGTAAGTACGCTCATAGCATACTCTCAAGTTTGGAAGGGTTCAGCCCAGTCGGCAATGCTCTATTATCTGAGGGTGCTATTAGACCTGCTGGGGGGATTGCCAACTCGGCTTGGATCAGTAGGATAAAGTAATTACTTTATTGAGACGGCCTCGGGGCGGCTCTTTTTGATGGCTTAGTATAAGCAACACTTCTTAAGCAGACGGCGACGAGGGTAGATTTGGCTTTTTGTTCTCTCTACTCTCGTCACTAAGTAACTCTTGCTTGCAGTTGCTTTCCAGGGCGCGGGTAGCCTTGTTGCATACTATGGTTATATTTACCAGGAAGAGAAGAAGAAACCAAGGTCAATAAGTACTATAGTTGAGTAGCATTAGGTTGTTCTTTTTGCGCAGCGGAAGGCGTCAAGATCCTGAGCTTCAATCTGGAAAGGTATATTAGTACTAGTACTAGTTTTGTCCGCTCGATGGACATTAAGTATGTGGCAGCACAAAGCCCGGCCCCTTATTTGCCAGATATAATTATCAAATTGGACAGTCCAGAACAGATGCTTGGCTCATGGGGTTGAAGTGGTGAAATTTGACAAGCTACTCGCTAAGTTGTGTATAGTATTATGTTACATAGTGTCTCCCGTGACCAAATAAGGTGGCAAAGAAAAAAGTGCTTTATCTTTTTCAGCACAAAACATGGTAACTCCAGAACTGCTTGCTGTTAGTATACTTTATTCATCGCCTGACACGTGACTGCAACCTGACCAAGGCGGATACAACATCCTAAGTGATTTACAACACCACCGATTACTCTTTAATTCTAGGATTACTGGTTGGGTAAGTACCTAGTATAAGGTACTATTACTACTTCTTAGTACTAATGATTAAACCGATCCAGATCTAAGGAGAGAGAAATCCCTCTTTAACGCTAAGTACTAGCTAGTAGTAGGCTTGTAAAACCAACATGAGTTGACTCGGGTTCCTAATTACTTAATTTAGAGCCGTTCCATACCTTATTGCGAGAGGCAGACCGTCGGCCAACTGCAGTTGGCAATTTGACTTGGGCTAGATGTACCATGTAAAGAGAAAAAAACAAAATTAAAGGCTTTGATTAGTTATACTAGTCTACTAATACTCGGTACTGATAGTATATTAAGTACTTAGCAAATATTTCACTTCACAGTAGCTTCCAATTTTTAGGACAGATTTTTAGAGTACTTTATTATCAGGTTTCACTAAGCTCGCTAAGATATGAAACACTTTAACCTGTGATCATGTAGTCAATTTTAGTTATGCATATCAAAGTATTAAGAGCCAAATTACGTAATTGTTATATTTTAGCTCTAGTTTTCTCGAAACCATGGTTTACATTGAATTGATCTTGAAATCAGCTTAATATCATTAGACCTCGTTCGCAATTATATCAATAGTACTATTATTTAATCTCATCTCGAATCAGCCAGTTTGAAATCCTAATTTAATCGTTGACTAAGTAAGTAGATTTAGCTGATTTAAGTATTAAAGAGCCGAGTCTAGACACTAATTCGGATTTTTAGCTAAGTATTGCTTAGACTTATTTAATTATAAGGAGCTATTTTCTAAGTTGAATAGAGACAACTCACTTTCTCCATAATATAAATACTTTAATTTTCACTTTATTACTTTACAGTAGTGAACCGCCCTTCTTTATACTATTTATATTGTAACTTCAACAGATACCACTTAAGTGAGTAGTAACTTTGTATTACTAGCTCTCACCTACTAAGTAGTAGTTACAACTTTACTATATGTATCTTACGGTACTACTTATTTGGATTCATTTCTAAATTCAGTCGAGTCTTACTTTCCAATCACAAGGCAAATCTGAAGTTGGTAGATAAAGGAGTTTATCTTACTGATTAAGTATAGCACATTCTAAAACCTTGTTTTCAAGTCGTACCTATTGATGATACGACTTCATCTTAAGATCATACTTTTACCAAGTAAGTACTACTTATTCATTATCACATGGCATTTAAACTGCTATAATACTGTACTATTGTCTAACCAAATGACTAAAAGACATGCTACACAGTACGCACCTTGACCTTAATTAAACTTGAATTACTATTTTAACTTGTGTCACAGAATCTTAATACCAAAGTTAGTAATGTTAAAATTAATACTACTTAAAACTCCACAACAACACTAAACCAGCAAGCCAATACTAGCTAGGTCCAAGACAGCGTTTAGACAGTCCTAATAAGATCTTGTCATCGATTCTACGCTATTAGTATTTCAAATTAGAGCTCTATGCTGTGTTAATTACTGAATCGGTGTTAACGTAATATCTAATGATTATCTCGAATACTAATAATTACTACTAGTATTACTTACTACTTAGTATCGTAACATTTAACTATCTGGTAGCAGTAATGTTAGCTTTTTAAGATTCAAGACATTTGATTAGAATGTTTGTGTCTAATCAAATGCTTTAATAAAAGTATAAGTACTAAGTACCAACTTAGAGTTCAAGTTGTTGTTACTGTTTACATACTTAGTACTAGTTCATCTATTATTGCCGCTTCTAAGCAGCACTACTAGCATTCTAGTACTAGTAATACACGTCACGGTTATGTTTAGAGAGCACTAACAGTTGAATATTAAAGTATTTATTCATAATGGCACATATTTAAAACTTTTATGTCTGCTACAACCATATAAAAGACTGGCTACTAATGTAGTAATTACTATTATTCTATTATTGGACAGGACGCTCTATACTGCTAGAATTACTGGTTCAGTATGATTATATTGACTACTGATCTAAGTAGGGAGAAGTCTCTCCTTATATACATGCTTCAGTAGAGAGTGCCAAGTAGTCCCTTGACCTTCGTTAGTCAGGCGATCCACCTAGATCTTATAGATCACGTGGATAAACACTAACTTCAGCATGGATCACGTGGATCAATGCTAACTACAGCATATACTTTAGTATTTACTACTATAATTATTGCAGAACCTCAGCTCACTAGATATCACTATGATCTGTAATTTAAGTACTTATACAACAATACCTTATAGTAATAGTATTAGTAGTACTTATTCCGGGGTTCAAACGAAATTCGGCAACAGTGGCCTCGGATTGAACCAGATCTATAAGTACGAAGGGATAAATTTAGTAGTAGGCAGTCCTAGGCTTTAAGTTCATAATAACCAATACTCCACTGGTACCATACTTATAGGCCATACTTTCACTATATCTCATCAGGCTACTTGGTATTAATTACTAGTACATAACTTGTATTCTCGCCTTCCATCCCCATATTCACATTTAGCATTACCCACTTCCTTGCGTTGCTGACTCTCCGTTGATGTATTTATGGGCTATTAGGGGAGAAAAGTGCCCCACTTCCGCTGCCATCGGTGGGGAAATTGATTACCATATTTGACGAGTGCTTGGGGTTTCTGGCTGTTACAATTAGGACACTTGTACGCCTTAAAACCTGGAGTTATTCCAACAAACTCTTCTTTCTGTCCAAACCACCTATATTCAGCTACTTCCTCATCTATTCGGAAGCTCTGTACTACTACTTAGCCTAAAAACTAGTCTGTATCGTAGTAGTACCTACCCTCGTGGGGGGGATCAATGGTACACAACTTGATCAAGTTTTTGTGTTTCTCGACAGTTCACTGGAATGCATCCCACATATACCGCTTGCGCTCACCTGCAACGATCTCCGAAGTCGTTAGCTTTCGAATTTGGCATTGTGGTAAATTGCTAGTACTTCTTGTAATTAATAAGCCCTCTCCTTGGGATGTCGTGTTGATCTCGGTGAAATCGATCAATGCAAACTGACAGACGAACGCAAAGCAAGCGCTGACGGCGTAAAAGCTACTAGCACTCAGTTTCTTACGACCGACTTCCCTGGCTGGATCGAGCATTTGACTTGGGAAATTAATACTTTGAGTGGAGTATATTGGGGAATGTACCATGTCATGAGTCTCTCCATGGCTTAAATGGTATAAAGTACTTCTCACAAGTATGAGTAAGAAATTCGGTTTTTAAGGGTAAGTAGTGTTGAAATATCAGGGTTTTTCTTTACTCCTCACCTCCTTCTTTTGTTACGGACGTACGTGTCATGCATATATTTAACCTCCAGAACTCCATGGGCTCAGGCTGCCCTACAAACTACCTAATCTACTTTATTTTTATGGTTCAAGGGGTGGTTCAGGTCGATTTTATCGTGGCGCAGATGTTTGGGTAACGAAATGGAATTTTCAAGTATCGTGATGTGATATGCAATATCACATGGAGAGAGCTTCATAGCATGAGATGATAGTGGTTATCTCTTTTTAAACACATTTATCATGCATGGTATGTTTTGAACATATCATGTTATGTAAATGTCTCACCGCATACTTACTACTTGCTACTTACTTACTTATTGGGACTTATGAATCTTAGGAACAGGTCCTGCACCCGCCCCATTGGGAACAACAATTCCCTGGCTGTTTGGCATGTTCCCAATAATTATATCCCTCACCCATAGTGATTTTTTAAGCTCCTTTTCCATTTTTTGTCTTTCATACTTCATTTGACAATCAGCATTCCAATTAAGATAAACGAAATATTCCTATAACTCTGCTTGAGAAATATCACCCTAAACAACGTAACATAAGTCTCACGTATCAATATCTCGTATTGAACATTCATCTGTTCCGGTGGTTCTTCATCTGGCCCAAATCGAATCCAATCGAGCTTTTTGCATGATTGATCCCATAGGTAAGTTGAATTGATTGTGTCCATAGAAAATCCCAGTAGCGAGATTCTTGACGTCTCGACTAACTTGGAATAACGAAGAAGGGAAGAATTGATCTTCACAAGAGCAGCATTTGTTGAGCGCAGATGGCCTGTAATACAAAGGCATTTCAACCCCAGAACTTTCCCTTATTCCACCTTTAATCAATTCCTTTGAATGACACCCCATGAAACGTAGGCGATTTTCAGTGCAACTTATCTCAAAGCTTTTACCGAGATCCGTGTAGCTAAGTATGTATAATTGGATTTCTTTCGGCAGATCTAGAAATCGGAAGGAGAGTATAGGCTGCGGCTACAGGTGACCTGTAAGACGCAGAACAGTGTCTTTGGCTAATTGTTGAATGTCTTGCGAGTAACAATTTCCAAGGCGCAGTGCAGCATCACGCAAGGTAGGCATTATCTGCAGTGGCTTCACTATCTCCGCGGTGATTTCCTAGGTTTCACAGTCGCATATCACGTACAGTGGTGGTTGACCTGGCTGAATTGTTTTTGTACAGATACGATACCAGTACAAATGATATTTGAGTCTTGATCCCTGAGTGGCCATGCTGAACGGAGCATCATGACTTCATGGATCGACACATGCCTCTGAGGAAGTATTCTGACAACTGTGCGCCCGCCCGCAACAGACATAACTACATCCTGAAAGATTGAGTCGTACGACGAGAAACTTCATCTTGCGAAGCACAGTATCGAGAAAACGATCAAGCTGCCACAATCCCCGCGGTTCTCGTCACGTAACAAGAAAGCGATTCTCGCCATACAGTAAGTGTGACATAGAATTGGACTCTGGATGCCTTAGGCACTGACAGAGTCTCCTTTTTCTTGCCGAGGGTCACGTGGTTTGGCACATGACCTGGAACTAGAGCCCTTGGCAGGCCTCTCTACTGTATTTAGATACCTTCACTTTCTTCTAGATAAACTAAGCGTCTTTACACCTTGATCTTGTGTACTGACTTCGCTCAACCCTGTCGATTAGCTCCTGATTCACTACACGCCACAATATATATTCGTTTTCAATAAAAACTAGTAATATACTATTATAAAAATAAATATAACTTGAAGTTTAAAAAGTATTATAACTGAATGTTTTACTTGAAAAATCTACTAGGCTGAGTTTGGGAGCATGTTGGTCTTAAAGATAAACATGCTGTGTGTGGGTCTATGATTTTATGGAAACAGGGATTATTTAGACCATAGGCAAACAATACCGCATTTGGATTCCGCCTCTTTTCCTTTGATGTGGAGTATAACGCTGACTAACGCTATTGCGCACCAAAACGCTGTCGCGTTTTGGCAAAGGAAAGGGACCTTAGTAGTATTGGGACACCACATACATACTCGTAATAGTGTCGTGCTTGTTGTATTTCCATGGAATCATCTTGTTGTTGTATTTACTACTTACTTGAATAGTACTCAGTCCTTTCAAATATGTTAGAAGTTAAGGAGAACAACCAATACTATCAGTATATGTAAGTAGAAACGAGAATACTCAAAATTTTTTAAAAATAAGACCACTAAGTAGTAAATATAAGTGCTAATAATAAGCAGTAATAATGTGATTGGTACTAATTTGATGCAGTGGTATTTTTAAGGATATCAGAAATATGATAGTACTAAATTACTAGTGCGAGTAGCTTAATGCTATAAGTTAGTGTCATAATAGTTTTAAAACTACAAGCTTAGTCAGTTTTTTGCTACATTGAATTGATTTGTTAATCTAAGTAAATATCTAGTGGATATTAGTACCAGACAAGACCAGCTTAAAATTTGCACTATCTGTCACGGACCTCACGTGCCAGCCTTCCTACTGTCCCAACCTCGTGACCAACTCCGTGATTTCCCAGCCACAACGGCTCTCTAGCCACCGTCCCACTTTTCTTTTCTATATAGCACTTTGTTTTCTTACTTGTATTTAGATCTCTGGCTTTGAATCTTATATTGATTCGCCTCATATTGTGCATTCTTGCCTTGAGATTTGCGACCAAGTACTATATATAAGCCAAAAAAGTGTGTCTTAAGTTAAAGTCAAATTATATATGTGGCATGTAGTGAATCAGAAGCTAATCTAGGGGGTTAAGCGAATTCAGTACATGAGATTAAGGTATAAAGACGCTTAGTTTATCTAGAAGGTATGAAGGTATCTAAATACAGTAAAGAAAGCTACCAAGTGCTCTAGTCCCGGGTCGCGTGTCTAACCACATGACCATGCCTGAGGCATCCAGAGTCTATTGAATTCTATGTCACAATATAATATAGCAGTTTTAATTAAGGCTTGTGTCGTGAATACAGTGATACCGATTTTAATTTACAAATACACCCAGTACTCTCAAATACACATACTTCCATACACTATCGATGCGTGTATATTTTTATTTAATCCCAAAACCCCTACCATGCTAACATAATTCAAGCCAGGATCTCGAGTTTACAACTAGTAATGGTAAGTACTTAGGTTTTTTAGTGTAACTTGGAGTAGTAGTCTCACTTAACTCTTTAGCTTAATTTGAGAATACTTATTGATCAATTTTAGCAGTTTAAGGGTGCTATGGCTTTTTTTCCCCTGTACTTCAACCTCAATCCCTTTGGTCAAACAGGCTTTAAAGTGATATGCGATTTGTAAATTTAGGAATCAAGACTCGGCGCTATATTAGGATTCAAATAATTTGACTAATAAACGTGTAAGCGATTAATTTTTATTCTACTAAGCTGTGTACGAAAGGATATATTCCTCCATATTGGATCTGTAAAAGTTCGTCATACTAGTACTTACATATACAGTATTTCTAGCGTACTGCGTACTACCACTTCGTACTCATCCACTATACATAATTACTACTTATTATTTATGCTGTGACCTAATAGTCTGTTTATTTTGGAACCCCGAAAATGCTATCAAAATATATGCTCTAAGTACTACTAGTATAAGAGAAGGCAGTCTACTACCGTATAATGGTAGTGAATTGAGGATGAAGGCACTAGTATATGGGAGTAAATTGAGTTGTGACTTTGACTTGGATTTTCTAACTACTTAGTTAGAGATGGAAGAAGGCTCTCTTTTAACTAAACGAGTGTGGATGGGCAAAAGTCTGACTTAAGGTCTAGATTGAGACTTTCAGGTCTTAATTTAGTTGAAATTGCCCAGTGCTTTATAGTATGATATGATCGATATATTTAGTGAGCTTACTGTTACTAGGGTCTGTAAACCCAGTAAACACTACTACCAGTAGTATAATTGGTAAATACGTTAATCACGCTCAAATTCGTCTTATTTGTTTCGAACTCTCTTATTCTTTGAAACCTTGACTACTAATTTTTGGAAAAAATCATGGATTTAAAGCCGTAGTATTTAAATCCTAAATAAGATCCATATATGCATGTATTCCCGCTTGTTTGCTCGCTAGTAGTTATTTATGGATGTCCCCTTTCCCCTCTATTAGTTGGAAATATCAAGCTGTGTCAAATGGACTTTTGGCCAATTTATTATTCCTTCCTTGGAAATCGCACATCAAGAATTAGGTACTAGTCAATCGTATGTCAACGCGATGCTCTAGTGACCTTTTTTTTTCCTGCTCATATCAAAATTCTGGTCAAATGGGTGGCTAGCTATACTAGGGTTACCTAGCTTGTTCTACTACCTTCGGGACGTACTTATACAACCAAAAGCACATCATTTTGTCAGTTGCCGTAATTGTACCTATGGAATGTGTGCTACAGCAATAATTACTAAGTAGTAGTATTCACTTGCAGGTGGTTCGTTAGTCTTTCTGTAGTGTAAAGAGTTGTTGGCTTTCCCTTTCCATTGTCATCTCCTGAAGCTTCAAGCAACCCTGCCCACTTCGTCCTATCTTCTAAAGACGTCGTCGAATGAGTACACGCAAGACGAGGGCGTAAGCTTTTGAGATGTAGAGTTATTTTTTTGCTAGCAATAAGAGTGAAGTAGACGAGTTCAGACGAGATGTTTCAGAGTATCTCTTGAATCGAAAGATTTGGCTACAGAATTGTGAGTGTAGGCGAACAAAAGGTCGGTAAACAGATTCGTCGACCAAGACAGGTACTAGAATCAAGTCGACCAGTGACGATGAGGGATCGTCAACCAACACTATTTCTTCTTCTGTGAAAAGCTTCTTTTAAGGTACTCGGTGACTCGTTGAAAATGCTGTGCATGTTTTCCGTCCTCTCGGTCTGGATGACTGCACCCATCTTTAACAGCCCAGAGTTGCTCCCTGTCTTCACGGTCATTACTTATTTTAGGTACTAACACAATTGAACCCTCAGCCGGCGTCAGGCGAAAGCACACTTCAATAACAAGCTGTTAGGATAATTTTGGGACATATCATAGCTTCGATAATAGGCAGTACATCTATATAATAGCAGCCGAGACATCATCCATATAAAATACAGCTACCGTGGTATGAGTGTAAGGGCTACTAGCGTGTCTTTAAATGAATTTGTACACCCGCTGTCACTACTGCGAAGCAGCGAAATAGTAGGAGAGTCTGGACACGTAATTAGTACTTCATGGTCGGAGGATCATAATTCCAGAACCTTTACCGAGAGTGTTGGATACAAGCATTGCACTGGGATCTACACCTCTTCATTGCGGGATAAATCGTATACCTAACATTTAAGATACTACCCCTTTCGCAGTGTAATCTATTGCGGGTTGCCGACACTTGAATGCACCTAGACCGTATTCTAGATGTTTTCTGAGCAACAAGTACTTAAGTATGCATATAGTTATTTTTATCTAGTAGCTAGTTGCGTATCCTAAAGATGTAGCACCCTCTACCTATCACCATGCAACTCCCTGTAGTCTCCCGATACCTCACCAAGTTGCTCATGTGCACTAAACTTGATATTTTCGCTTGGGCCAGTTAAACAACAGAAGTTTTTGATTCGAACTCTAAGGTGACAACCGGAAGTTCCGAGTCATCCTTTACAGGTAATCTTGCTGCAGACAATTACCTAAAGCTCACTGTCGACATGTAAGGGTAAGCACCCACGGAGTCAGCTCAAGAAGAAGTTCTGCGGACCTGGTTATGATACTATCATGGCGAAATACTAGTAGTACACGCAATCCATAAGTAGTTGTGGGCAGTCTTTGCTTTCGAAGTTGTGACCTCGCAGGAATCTTTCGCAAAGGACATCGGCAGAGGCATTTTTCTAGAGTTGCTGGGTTTCACACCATTGCATTAGACGCCCAGGACTAAGCCATTGGCGATAGCTTTAAGCTAGATCATACCGAAAGGTAGCCACAGCTCGCTCCTATTCATAATAGCCCCAGAATGCATGCTCCTCGAAACAACATCTTGCACAAAGTAAGTACTACTACTTAGTATGTAAGATGCAGTTTCTCTTTAGCACTCAAATATATAACATTTGTAGACACGACTTAAACACACGAAGGCAAAAGGTACTAGCTATCACTCGCCCTATGTGCTATCCCTTGCCAGAGCTCTAGAAGTACTAGTAGCAGCGCATGCTACTTTATCTATCTATCCACAGCTTTGATCAAAGCATCATCATCTCTAAGCAAGATCACTTACCTGTAGAAGGGTAAATTGACAGTACCAGCCTTTATGTACAGAAATGTAGAGGTTTGGTGTAAACCAATGATATTTTGGGATCTTTATATAATAAGGTGTCAGAGGACGAGAATGCCAGAGGACGAGAATGCCAGCCCCATTTTAAAGTTTTCCCTGAGGTAGTAGTCAAGCTCTTTGCGTCGACCGATGATGGTTAGACATAGTACCAGAAACGTTGATAATATACCGTACTATGGTCATAAGTATAGCAACTAGAAGGTTTTAACAAATTTCAGAGCAAATGGGTAAGTAGCCTCCGGCAACACTACTTGTGATGTTTGCGGACCCCTCCGGGGTTGCCTATAGAATTTAGTATATGAAAAGCTCCTGAGAAGCAAGCAGAAAGAAGCCTACATGCTACAGAAATTCGGCCTGAATGGAAAGCAATACTACTTACTCTATCTTGTATAGACAGACTTATCCAAAACATCACTTCCAAGATTACTACATGAATTTCCAAATCTTGGATCACTCTGTGGATGCCACCTCCCACCATTGGTATATTTCCTCATGAAAATTATGTTTAATATGTTTATCCTTATATCCTCATCTTCATTAAAAGCCCAGTACCTTCAATAACGAAATGTTGATGCTGTGGACCCAGGTATCAACCTTGCCACTACTATATAGTACCTAGATAATATTTATCTTCACATCACGAAGATCTTTCTTCTCTAGGGTAGAAGAGAACTGCACATACACAAGTCCCTTTCCTGCTTTACCTACTCTGGTGGAGGGACCGTTCTCTCATTGCGACTGTAGGCAAGGGACATCTGTCTTTCGTCTTATCTTCAGTGACTCCTAGGCTCTATACTTATAAACATCAACATGCTTGCAATTAGCAAACAAGTTCCTCCTTCAGTCCAGAGACATGCTTTCTCTCGATACTAACCAATTAACTTAAAGATATAGCTGTTGCAAAATCAGCAATGTTGTCACTAGGAAACATCCGCTGGTGTGGATTCCTTATGTGCAAGAAATAAGTAATTATATTGCTTGTTGGTCGATAAGATCGCCTGACTTTAGTCTTAATACTACTTGGTGTCGCTTTCACTCTGAATATGATGCAGTACAACTAGTCACATAACACAGGTTGGCGACATTTCACAAGTCGGTAGGCTGTTCTTCCACTACTACTCCGAAGTAAACCATGAAAGGGTTGATTGTCGTTAATTGTTCTGCATGAATACTACTAACTATCAGTAGTCCTTCCATAAAGATTCTGTATTTACCATTAGCAGCTTTGCAATCATGTCTATAAAGGGGAGGAAATCCGAGCTTGAGACTTTCGTTCATACTCACTTATGTACACCCTTTATCTAACGCAAGAAAGCATAGAAAATTGCTATACCTAAGTACTCCAATAGACAAATGTGGACGTCGACATGGATCAATAAACTGCCAGTAAATCACCAGACAGCTTGAAATAACCATGTGTTCACATTCTGCATTAGGTTTTAGCATGCAATTTTACTATACCCGTAATGTTTTCATAAGTGTTTTTCGTAAAATTAAGACATTCGTAAGTAGTACAGTGGCTAAATTTTCTAAGTAGCCAAAGCTTCAAAGTACTAGTGTAAGGCAGTATAAATTAATGACACGTAACTAAATGCGATGGATGTACTTTGTTTTACTACGCGTACTAGTTCTTAGTAGTACTATTACTACTTTAGGGTGATAAAATAATATAGGGTGTTGAGACTTGTAATGCAAGAGTATTAGCGGGACTATTCAAACCCAAGGAAGATTAAACGAAATTAC
>Ga0247807_10000442_pt1 | contig 25778 bp, 20 predicted proteins | sample UWRJL074202C1_FD_179931 | JGI IMG/M metagenome (GOLD analysis project Ga0247807, IMG submission 179931) | Plant litter microbial communities from Arlington Agricultural Research Station in Wisconsin, United States - UWRJ-L074-202C-1 | ecosystem: Environmental > Terrestrial > Plant litter >...
GTTGGTGGATGACAAAAATAAAAAAAAACATGATTTATTTGATGCTTGGCCGTCCTTGCCCATTGGCGCGAGCAGGTGAGGTGAATTGGAAGCGATGGAAGGATGGATGGAAGCTTTCCAGAATCCTTGGAAGCCATCGGGTTCGATCGGGCTTGTCAAGGAAGAATCCAACCCCGGAACCTGCATTTTCTCTTCTGGCACGCCCCGCGGCCAACTGTCAGAAGCCGAAGTCAGGACCCGGCCCGGGGGATAATGTGCTTTTTTTCCCTTCCTTTGTGTTCTTTTTTGGGTTTTGTTGAGATGTCTGTTCTTTTCCTAAACAGGCTCACATTCTGACCACGGCTTAATTCTTTCATGCTTTAACGCGGCGGGGGGGGGAAGTGTGTTATGTGTTATCCAATTGTGGCTTGACATTTATATTGACAGCGCACTCCTACGCGCACGCACCCTCGTACTGAACTCGAAGGGGCCACCACATACAGTTATTATTTACTTGCCGTACATTTAAATACTAAGGAAACGAACTAACTCACCGCACACACCAAAAGCTGACTCTGACTCGAACAATTCTCTTCACCAGCCACACGCCAGATCATGATCCACCCCAATCCGCACTAGTCTCACTACGAGCGCCCCATTATTAAACCTGCGCCACATGTGGCTTGACTCGACCCCCCCAGTTACTCTTCGCTTGTTCTTCCTCGCTTTTTTCTTCATTTCTTCATCTTCTTCCTCGTCCCTTCCTTGCTTGGTCTGTCGTCCTCGACTCCGCCCACCACGCCAAGTGGGGCCGTTTAAAGTTCTTAGGGCTTAGATCGACACCCGGCACCGATCGGGAATCGTGTTACCCGGCCCGTAAGTCATTTCATGTACTGTTCGTACGGTAGTAGTAAGAAAAAAAGTCACTAAGAAATAAACATTTCATGCGGGGAAAATGGACCCGTGCGACCGGGAGCACCTCCTCAGCCCATCAAGGATGTTGTGGTACAGTAACAAATGGTAGAATGGTCGAGGGGACCGCCATCTCTTGGGAAGAATATCTTGGGAGACGCCAACAGGGCCTAGACGCACCAAAAAGGTGAAAAGCTCACTCACTCTTTATGCACACACTTTCATGGACCACCACCTCTCGTGCTGGGACCTGCTTGTCCTACCTGACCATGACCTCCCGGTTTGTCATGGCTCTGGACCCCTTGGGGGCGCTCCCGAGCACCCGTCCAGCGCTCGACCGGACTCCGACGGAATTGCGATCTGATCACAATCAACAATGAACAATGTCGCGGTTTCTGTGATTAGGAATCACGAACCCCATCGGCTTTTAGAGTAATTCCAGATGAAATTCGCATCAAGGAGAACAGTCATTCCCCGAGGCCGGCCGGATTAACGCCGATTCATGGTTACGAGAGCGCATACGCGGCTAGACGGCTGGCTCGTTTACCACGTTGCCTGGACGCGAGCATTTCCCTAAACCAGATCTTAGGTAACGAAGTCGAATCTCAGGTAACCATCCAGACGGCGCCGTAGAAGATACCGTACCGCTGGCCCAGCCATTCGCTGCTCTGGGACAATGTGCTGACCAAGACTGCGGGATGGGGTGAGGGCAGACTGCAGCCTCCATATACCTCATTCAGCAGAGTGCTTCCGCGGCCATGACTCCGTGGAAACACACCGGTGCAAGTGAAATTCGAGATCACTAAATGAATGAACCAGTGAGGCACAGATCGTACGAGAAGATGGATATTTCAGGAAGCCGAGGATGCAAACCAGTGCTCAAGTGCACGAGTGATGAGTAATAGCAGAAGGGTATCAGCAGAACATCTCTCAGCGCAAGCACTTGGCAGCAACCGGTAGTGAAAGACCATTCCAGCGGCAGTTGCAAAAAGAAGTCACTTGACGCTGGATTATTGGATTATCTTTTGCCAGTTTGAGACTATGTAAATTAACGGATGGCGACCGCTTGCCCAGGTCGTCGATAGATAGATATCCTGGGACCGGCCAGCGTCGCCAGCAAACGTGTACGCTCACCTCAGCCACCGCGACCCAGCTGTCTATCGTCGTCTAGTAGTCGTAACGAGCGATTCGCGACCCAATCCGCGTGCACCGCTGGCTGGTGGGAACAGCAGATCACGATGGGTTTCGCACAATGCGATCCTGTACTTGGACGTGGTACCTGCACCGAACAGGTCCCAGAGTGTGGCAAAGCTATTCATAGCGACGACCCGAAATCTGGGGCCGGCAGCACATGCTGGCTTGCTATCTTTTCCACATGCATATGAAAAACTGTTGGTGGCGCATGTCGATGGAGAAAAAAACAAAAAAGGTAACGGTGGAGCCGATGCGAGAGAACCGAGAAGCTCAGAACTTTACTTGAAAAGGCCGAAGTTGAATCTGACAGGAGGAATAACCCGAGCCCTCGCCAAGCACGAAGGACTCAGGATGTCATGATTGGTGGATGGTCGGGTAAAAGCGGAGGCCATATTGCACAGCCTCAGGCGCAGAATGGGGGGACTGTGATTGGGTGGATGGGAGAGGATAGCTGGGTATGATTGGGTGTGATTGGAGGGTGGGGATGTTGGGTCTTGTGGGTGGGTGTACAAACGAAGTAAACTAATACATCGGTACAACCACCACAGCAGTCAAGCCTCAATTCATTACCAATCCGATGGGGGAACAGCCACACCCAGCTAGAAAAATCACCCCCGGAGCCCGCTAAGCCCTTTCCGGTATGTACATACCAGATGTGCTGAACCCTGCGCGTGACCAGGGTGGAAGCGTCATCGCCCATATCCGTGAAAGCATGGTGGACGAGGGGGAGAAGCAACGCCATGCTGCAGGATGATTGTTATGTGGAATCCACCCCAGTCTGTCGTACGGAGGTATATCAAGCATCGCTCCCTAAGACGACCCCGAACTGTATGAAGAATTTCACCTACACAAACACAAATAACTCTCCCGAAGCATACGATCCGGAGATAACCAACGCTCGCTCACTCACACACGTACGCACTCACTAAGCACCTGATCGATTGCTCATCCGTGGGAAAAGAGAAAACGTATCAGTCATCCCCAAACGTGCACCCAAGACCGAGTTCTAGAAAGTACTTTGGATTCTGTTGCTAGCATACCAGTCTACAGAGCGAGTCATTCGCCCTAATACCATATTCTATAAAGGGTTCGCCACCTCCCCAGAAGAGGGACCCCTCTTCGAAGTATGTTAGCTCAGACCACACCTCAAAGAAAACACCACTTCTATCAATCACAACCACAATACACCCCCACAATCAACGTTATACCACACAGGCAATCACTTCATCAAGATCTACAACCTCAAACTCAACCTCAACCTCCTCACCGTCAAGCACAACCTCAGCAGTGGTCGTCTGCTACCACATCCACCATTCCCTCTCCGGCTCAATCGCATTATAGCGACGTCACCACTGCCGCAAACGAGATCTACACGTTCGGCACAGACGAGCCTTTGTTCGACTTCCAACCGCAACACTACAAGCACTTCAACACCAACTCGTCTCAATCGCTGATGCAGTCTGAGCAGTCCAACAACCTCTGGTCAAACGGTCAACTGACTCCCACCTCGACTACGCGCGCGCACCACCGAGAATCCTCGGCGTCATCCTTGGGATCCGCCGGTCCTTCGTCTCCATACCCGAACTCGAGCACCACGAACCCTCAAGTGGCTGGCGACATCTATCATGAGTTTAACGATTACCAACAACAACAACAACATACATCGAAGCCCATAACACCTGTTCACACGCCACAGGAGCCCTTTTTGAACTCGCATTATACGAGCTACTATCCAAATACGAACCTCGGCTACAATATGGCGCACGATGGTCTGCAAAGAACAAACGGCAACGTGGAGCTGATGCCTACGCGGGAATTCAAGCAGGAATACAAAGGTCACTCCGGTCGGCCGTCAATATCCAGCGTGGCAAGTCATGAGTCACCATCCACGCCACCATCTTACGACAGCGAGGAAAGGCGAAGAAATGGTGAGACATCCTCGAGTGTGGACTTTTGGCTGAATCAATACTTACGAGACCACGATGCAGCATTCCGGAATCAACCTCCCAAGCTTGATCGCACCATGACGGACGTCTATGCTGATGAGCTCTATAACCCAAGCTTTCAGATCACCTCCGCTCCTTCGATGATTCCCACCACGACTCCAACCACCATATCCCCTCAGAATGAGGTGTTTATGCAGCGACTCCAGATGGCGAACAACCAGCACATCAACCAGACCGGTCAAACACCACTGGCGATCCCCGCTCGCGAGCGATCACCTTTCCGCAAGGGATCACCACTCGCACCTACGGGAAGCAGCTTTACAGGGTCGAGGTTTGGGACAGCTTCACACCAGCGCGAGCAGATGAAGATGGAAAACGACAGACAAGCACTCGTTCAACAACTTGCACGAACCTCACCTGAACAGAACACCCCCAAAACCATATCACCCAAGGAGGTCAACCTCGTGTATCAGGAAAACGAAGAGGATTCCAGCATGCCACTCTTCCCGCCGCAGCAACAGCAGTCGCCAGTTACGTTTCGCCAGCAGCCATCCATCACGCACGAGTCATCCGAGCTGGACGATACCGCATCGCAGCATAGTTACAATAGCATGGCAACGAGCAGGAGAGAAAGCTCATCGGCATTCTCGACGTCGTCACAGCAGCAGCAAGGCAATTTCAATTTCACCGCTCCTTCCATCTCGAGCGGGATGAGACAGATACCTCAGCAGTATCCATTTGTGCCTGCCGCTCGCCGCCAGGTCAACGTCTCTACGGAACAGTTCACGCCCGCTCTGTCGTCCATGGACTCGAGCAACAGCGACTACGCGACCGAGACGGAACCGTTGAAGAAACCCGCCGGGGCTGCTGCTGACACTGGAACCTACACCTGCACTTACCATGGATGCACTCTACGATTTGAGACACCAGCCAAACTCCAACGTCACAAACGTGAGGGTCATCGCAATTCGGCTTCACTGGCTTCGGGTGGGGAAGATGGTGGAATGACCTCAGCGGCGTTGCGGAATACTCAAAACGGGCCCCACAAATGCGAGCGTATCAACCCCTCCACCGGCAAGCCGTGCAACACCATCTTCTCGCGACCTTACGACTTGACACGCCATGAGGATACTATCCACAACGCTCGCAAGCAGAAAGTCCGCTGCCACTTGTGCACCGAGGAGAAGACATTTAGCAGAAACGACGCCCTCACTCGGCATTTCCGGGTGTGCCATCCGGATCACCCCGAGTTGCACAAGACCCGGCGGCGCAATGGTCGAGACTGAGCCAGCGACTCCCGGACGAAAATGTCTCGAGGGTCGTAGGAACAAGTGTGCATTGCAAAGGAGTCGATAGGAGTTGGCCGATGAGTCCACACGCACTGGTACAGAGTCTACGGCAGGATTGGAAACATGTTAGGATCGCACATCCCGGGAGAAGGATTTCTCGCCCACGCCATCCTGTGTCTTGTGAGGATTTGCAACGCTACAAACTTGACACCGTCGGACAAGACGATGGCACAGCGCATGATCTTTTTGGGTGTTGTGCTCTCAGCCATGTGCGAGTTCTAAATGTGGTGTTGTTTATGTTTGGCCCAGCACGGGCAGTATTTGCAAAGCCTCCGATCCGCCAAGGCCCGAACTGCCGACGGCCGCGCCAACACGACTATGATTGCAAGAATTACCAAGAATTACCAAGAATTACCAAATCCTCACTTTTATATGCCCCTCACCTAATTCGCCAATTGGCAAAATCCACCAACACCAACGGGCTCCACGATTGGCAGCACGATGACATCACGACGACACGATCGATACGCCCAAACCATTTATGATCCGGTGTATCATATGGTTTATGATGCGACGACATGAGCGGTGTTGCTACTGGTCTCGGGAGTATGATTTGTACTCCATCTGCCACCACTGGTTTCACTAGCTTGTAATTGTTACAGTTTCATTGCTCTCATGATCTCATAATGCACCCACAAGCGTCATTCTGCTTGATTTTGCTCTTGCTTTGTGGAATTGATATTACTTGATTGATTTTATTTCCTTTGCAGTCTGGGATAGCGACGGAGTGCGGAGCCGGTATTGATATGGATAATCAAATCGAGCCTGGAAAATCTACGGAATACTACTGTACTATCTTTTTAATTCTCTCTAGCCGCGTTTCATCCCCCGTATGAGGGTGACGTCGCTTTTTTCTCTTCTGGATGGAATATTGCATGGTGGTTTGTTTCTTCCACGAGAAGTGGCTGAATATTCAAGGGGCTTAGAATTAGATTGTATAATTCTCCTTTACATCTTTCCGACTCTGTATATGCTTTATCTTTCCTTTTTGACTCTCAACGAATGCTGCCGTGCGCACTGTACTTTAAGAAGGGCCAATAGATTGGAAAGCAGAAAAAAACATGAGAGACGCTGGATGTCATCATTGTACACAACCCTTATATAGAACCAACCCCAAAAATTGAATACTACTTAATTTGTCAACTCGAGACTTGTTCGTTTGTGATGCTTGACTTTTTGAAAAATGGTGAGTATGTTTCAAGATGGAGCGTGAAAACCGTGACTTGATCATATGCAGCTTCCACATCGCGAGGTATTCGACCCTCTAGAGCTATTCCTTTCCCTCCTTTGAATACTTGTATATACAATGCAATCCCCATCTATATATATCCAATCTAACCAGCTAGCTCCGTCGTCGTACTAGACTTTGTATATATCCCATCTGCATTTCAAACTTTCCCAGAGACCCAGAAACACTACCATTCTCTCAAAGACCCTTCTTGTACATGTATTAACATTATGAAGCTTTCTCGCTTCTTTCTCCTCTTATTCCTAGCTCACTCATTCACTCTCTCACTCACTCACTCTCTCTCTCGTCTTGCATGGTTTATCATATCGCCTTTTGGAGGTCGCGGATGTCCTATCTATCTTTGAATTTATATATATGTATATATATATATATATATATATATATGTGTGTGTGTGTGTGTGTTATATAGAATCTCACACCAAACCACATTGATATCCCATCTTCCCTTTTCCAGTTCTGGGGGGTTTTTTTTGCCTCTCTTTAGAGAATAGATGAGAAAGGAATAGGAACGGAGAAGTGGAATGGATTCACAACCTTGGATTTGCTCCGTAAGCCTTTGGCTGAAAAATGGCGTTAAAAAAAAAGGATAGATAGATGCAGGAGAGGGAATGGATGGGTTAGAGGTAAGGCATATTTAATTTCGAAAATCTATGCATATAACTAACGAGCACTACGTCAAAAGCTCCCCCAGCTCTCGTCTTTCCATCTTTTCCCAAGCCGCACGCATCTCTGCGTTGCTTAGGGCGCGTCACCCATGACGGCGGCTCTGGCATCGGCGTACAACGGTTTGATGCCCGTCCATTTCTGGAACTAATGCACACTAGATGTTAGCAACGCATAGAAGAAGTGGATGGAAGGCTACAAAGAGCAAAGACTTACCTGGTACCAACCCTGCGCGCTCAATACCTCCAGCCCCGGGATAGCAACCCAGCCAGCATCCATAGCCATCCGCATCAGTGCCGTCTGGCTTGGTTTATATGCCATCTCCAGCAACGTCCTCTGGCTGTCCGTCTTTGCGTTTGGATGTCTCAGCAACGTTGCCAACACCTCACGCATATTCTGGGCGATGGGCTTATCCGCGGGGATAGTGCCGATGGCTACGCTTGGAACGTCGGTCACGGCTTCGGCCTCCGCAACGCTGTTGAGAGCGACGATGTTAAACTCCGGAGGGAAAGAGGAGATCATGGGTGCGGTTTTGGAAGGTGTGCGTGAGATGATGTAGATAGGACTGTGACCTAGAGAGTGTAAGGCAAAGATGGCAGCGCGAGCGGTGCCTCCGGCTCCAATCACAAGACCGCTTCCTGGGAGTGAGGAAACAGTTATGTAGGAGGCAGATATGAGGGCATAGGTCATGCCTAGCCAATCGGTGTTGTCGCCAATCAGCCGCGGCGACTTACCATCTTCTGAATGGGTGGGAATAATGGTATTAACGGCGCCGATGTGTTTGGCAGCATCAGTAATATCGTCGAGAAGAGGAATGATGTCGAGCTTTAGTGGAATGGTGACTGAGGCACCACCGAAAGCTGCGGAGCGAATCACTTCTTGCACGTCTGCGACATCATCTGTCTCGAGACGCTCGTACTGATGAGGAAGACCTGTTTGTTGGAAAAGTGTATTATGGAGGGCTGGGGAACGTGAGCCTGATATAGGAGTACCAAAGAGATAGAAAAGCTTTGGTTGAATTTCACCAACAAGAGACAAAGCAGTTCGTATTTCAGCTGCCGACAGTTGACCTGGCGCGGCTTTGAAAGGTAATGCGGGATGTGACACGGGTGTCATGAATCCATTCAGCACCCTACTTAGCTTTCCAATTGCTCCCATATTTATGGCAATCATTGGAACGTCATTTGCAGCAGCCATGGTAGTTTTGAAGTTTGCCAAATCAAAGTTGTCTTCCATTGTTCTGGCGAGTCCAACAAGCTTGATAATATCACCATATTGCAGAGCTCTGTTATAGTACTGGATCCAGCCGCCATCCCTCCATGAGAGAGTACCGTTGGGGTCATGGTGCGAGGCAATGATCTTTGAGAACCCCTTGGCTTCAGTAATCTTCATCAGCATCTCGTCTGGATAAGTGATTTCCAAGTCAATATACTCTAGCCCCATTCTCACTGCCGCTTTGTAGAGCGCAAGAGCCTCGTCATGAGCATCATCGGGGAAGCGTCCTCCTTGACTTTTTGTTCTTATAGTAAAGATCAGTGGTAACGGCACGATAGATCTCAATTGAGCTATTTGAACACTGAGAAAGTCAAGACCTGGTATGCCATTTGTCGAATTTGGATCCACGAGCAGATCTACCCGAACCTCAACAGCATCCGAGCCGACAGATACAGCAGATAGTATATCGGCAGCTTTAGATATATCCGGCACTGTGAGAGATACGAAGAATGACTGCTTCTTGTTTTTGATTTCCTTGAAATGACTGCTTTCACCAGAAATGATAGACAGGAATCGTGCGAAATCATCTCTTGCGATAGAAAGCGCACCAGTTTCGCCACTTTTGCTGTGGTACTGAAAGTTACTACATTCCTGGAACCATGGTTTTCGGCGTAGGTAGACTCCCATCATATCCTCGACATATGCAGGCCGCGTCTTGTCAATTTGGAGATATTGCATGACTTGTTCGGTATCACGATGCACTAAGAGAACTACGCCACCAGATTGGTGATAATTGGAGAGTAGCTTTCGTGCCTCTGGCATTTCTACAATTCCACCGCCGCAAGCGAAGACATGCCCATTCGATAACACCGGATCGGTGGCGGCACGTTTGAGGAGAGCGAATTCTTTTGTTCTAAACCCTTCCCAACCTTCGGCCTTGATGAGTTCGGGTATGGTCATACCAGTCTCCTTTTCTAGCTGAATGTCGAGGTCCATATGAGGCCGATTAAGAATCTTTGCTGCCCAGCCACCAGCAGTAGTCTTTCCAGCGCCACGCATGCCAATGATAAATAGTGACTTGCTCGACAGTGCAGATCCATTTTCTGTAATGTGATCATGCTTCGTCTCCTGACCAGAAAGTTCAGCACTGAAAGAAAGGGAAAGAATATCCCACCAGCCAGGCCATGTCTTTCCGACGCACTCTCTCTCTTGAATCAAGACAGGTTTGGGTGCAATGATGGATAGTACGCTGAAGCTCATTGCGACTCTGTGGTCGTCGTAGGAGTAGACACCATTCTTAGGATCGGTGAGTTGAGAGTAAGGTCTTCCGTCGATTTCAATCCCATCCTCAAGTTCGCGACAAGTAACACCAAACTTGTGAAGTTGATCTTTCATAGCCTCAATACGGTTACACTCCTTTACTCTTTGATTGGCAATGCCTACGATCTGGGTAGTTCCTTTTGCTACAGCTGCGAGAACTGTAGCTGTAAGGAATGCATCGGTCATAGTTGTCATGTCAACGTTGATGGCCTTTAGTTGACCTGGAGCTGGTCCTGTAACGGTTGTGGAATAATCTGTCTGAACGACTGTACAGCCCATAGGTTTGAGAACCTCCACAGCAAATCGAGCGTCTCCTTGGAGCGACTTGGAGCCGATATTTGGAATGGTGCACGTTGTACCCGAAATAGCGGCAACGGCTAGAGGATAAGTTGCAGAACTGGCATCACTCTCAACAACATGCTCGGCAGGATTTTGATAGACTCCCTGTGGAATATGATAAGTGTTTTCCTCGGTCTCAGAACGGACGACTTTGATGCCGAAAGTAGCCATCATAGCAGTAGTCATATCAATATATGGCTGTGAAATTGGCTTCCCCCCAACTAGACGAAGTGTGACTGGCTTTTTGGCGTATGGCGCGCACATAAGTAGGGATGAAACGTACTGCGATGACACTGTTGCAGCAAGTTCAATCTCTCCACCAGCGAATCCACCAGAGGCTGCAACTTTAAGAGGCAAACATCGCTGCCCTTCCAAATATTCGATGTCAACACCATTGGCCCTCAAAGAGTCGACTAGCGGACCAATTGGTCGAACTTTCATTCTTGCATTGCCGGTTAATATCGTAGTCGAAACTGTTGAGGGTTTGCAGAGAGAGATAACGGTGGTCAAGAATCTTGAAGCTGTGCCAGCATTTCCGATATAAAGCTCTTGTGGGCTAGCATGAAGATCTCCGCCCTTCCCTTGAACCACAAGGACTTCTCCGGCATCCTCCCAGGCATAAGTTGCACCACCGAGCTTTCCGATAGCGGTAAGCATGAATTCAGTGTCATCTGAGTGCAGTAGATTCTTGATTCGACAACTACCAGTTCCCAAAGCAGCCAAAACCAGTGCCCGATTGGAAACACTCTTGGATCCAGGAGGAGTTACGTCGATTTCAAGTGACTTTGGAACTCCGGGTGTCACTCGAATAGAATCTGAAAGAACAATTCTGATTGCTCGATCTTCTACCACAGTAGCCTTTGGCTCATAGCATTTGCCGATAGCGGATAAGAGTACTATTTTCTTCTTTTGTCCATCGTTCTTTTTGTCTACCCCCATTTTGTTTAACAAAACGTCCACAGGGCATTGTTTACCTGCAGTAAAGCGTTGAATGCGTTTATCCTCGATGGACGTAGGCAAACCATAGCTTGAAATACACTTCACAAGGCGTGCCACCGCTCCAGGTTTCAAAACCCCCAGGTGACGTGCAAGCTCGGCTTCCTTTACCATTCCAATAGCAACAGCCTCACCATGCAAAACTTGAGGTGTGAGAATTGCCTCATAAGCATGGCCAATTGAATGGCCGAAGTTTAGCAAATTCCTCAAACCTCCTTCTCTCTCATCTGAAGACACCACTTCAGCTTTTATTCTGGCAGAACCGAGCACTATTCTCTTCAGGATGTCTCGAATTGGCTCCAGTCTGGCGGCTGCTTTCGAGGCATCTCGTTTGATTGTTGCCCTAATTAAAGCTGCATTGTCTTCCAAAGCAGAAAACTCTTCTTCATCCCAGATCGCAGCAGTCTTAACCACCTCTGCCATACCATTGATGAATTGGCGCTCTGGCAGGGTTTCGAGAAATCTCAAATCAATGTAGATTCGCTCTGGTTGCCAGAAGGCACCGACCAAGTTTTTCCCAGCCGGTACATCAATTGCAGTCTTGCCCCCGATAGAAGAATCCACCATGGATAGTAACGTCGTAGGTACCTGGACGAATCGGACACCTCTCATGTATGTAGCTGCCACATAACCTATCATATCCCCTATGACTCCTCCTCCAAGCGCAATTATAACGGTGTCCCTGGTACATTGGTGCGATAGCATCCAATCCTCCACTTGGGCTTTCGTCTCTCGGCTCTTAGAGGTCTCTCCGGGAGGTATTGTTTTTATGAGTAAACGGGCGCTCGAGTTTGTCTTGGACACTTGTGCTTCAAACGTCTTCTGGAAGCTAGGAACGTAGCCATCTTCGGATCCATTTGGGAAAATATTGGTGTCTGTAATGAGAACATAAGTCGATGATTTCAGATCCGAAAGCAGGTCTTGAACAACGAAGTTGCGCCAGATGTCGAAATCAATGATAATGTTTTCTTTGCCCAGAATGGCTATTCGAGTAGGTTGCGCATGTTCTGATGCTGACCCCATGGTCGCAGTTATTCTCGAAACTAGCCTGTACGAGCAGAGTAGATTTGGGGCTTTCAATTGCTAGGTTTCATGCCCAAGTAATATTTACAGATAGTCTTCGGTGAAGTCGAGATACTTTGTGACTCTAACGTTTGTCCACCCCGAAGGCGGAGTGATTTTTTCTGCCAGGGGGCCTGGCTCCCAAGACCTCCTAGCAAGGGCATGCAGGGCTAGGACCACCAGATCAGCCACCCCACAATGGGCGACGTCGGTACTAATACCCGGAAAATCCACAGCAGATGTAATGTATGTAACTCGGGGTGACATACTTCTCTTGAATCAACAATGAAACGAGGTATATAATCAAACAAGATCAACGATATCACGTGCTGAGTTCCTTCTTTCAAACTGTATGGACAAACAAAATTTGGCTGAGCTGATTTGGAAGAGTACTTTTAGCCTATACTGTCTGTGACTAACTATTATAGTTCGATACTGTATGGAAGAAAGCTATCTTTTAAACCATTTCCCCCGAAGTATCTTAGACCAGTGGAGCTCTTAGGTTGGCAGCTATATTGGCATTTATGGTGTGCTTTGCAAGACTGTAGTAAGTATTAAGAATATCATACGAAGTTGGTTTAATTGAATGCCATTTAAGATAAACTTCACGTAGTTGCTATGTTTCACGGTATGCCTTCTCAACAACACATTTCAGCAGATTCTAAATTCGGTTCTACATTCTCTGTTTTCGAATCGCGACGATACCGAGCAATTGAACGGCTCCTATAAACATAGAGGCAATAGAAGATCTTAGCTAAATTTTTGTTCTCTGGGCAAACCCAAGCCTTTTTGCACCATAATCATGAACCACAAAAAGTGCATTCATGAACGGTGTTCCAAAATAAGCAAATTGAGAATCGCTTGTTGCCTGCATAGCTCCGTAACAGTTCACTTTATCTGTCCCAAGTTCTGCAAATATCACTAGGAAGTTGTAAGGATTAGCTGGTGTTTGAAGAAGAGACATTCTGAGTGACCTGGCAGTAATCTCTTACATGTCTTAGATGGAACCACAATCTTCCTATTCCCAACGCCAAAAGTAAATGTTGGCAATGCTGACTTGCAAGGGAAACACCAACTTCCATCGGATTGTTGATAAGAACCCTGAACATCAGCATAGTACTTCCTAATGACTGAATCCGGGAGTAAAACGACATTTCCTCCAGTGTCAGTAAGAACTGGGAAAGCCGTTGTGTTGAAAGTCCTAGATCCGATAGCAAAGCCGGTCCAAAAGAATGACCAATAACCAGGTGCTGGTGCGTTCGGTACCGTTTGAACTGGGGTGTATGCAATACTGCCAGTGTATTTTGTAGCATCTATAAAACCAAAATCCATCGTTCCAATTCCGTCACGCACCAAAGAAACCGTGAATACTTGTGCTACAGAAATTAGCTTTAGTCTGGTTAAATATGAGCAAGAATTACCTGCAAGGTGTCCAGGTGCCAAGATGTAGTCGAGCCTGTTTATCACAGCTTAAGATTAGCCTTACTCTATACGTATTTCAAGCTACTGGCTAGGAGTATCTGTGGAGTTGCACTATCCTGGGTCACAATTTCAAATGTGATGAATTGCTCAAATTACACCTACCAAGTTTGTTGTGGGCGTGGGACTTCTGAATCATATTCCCAGGTGTTAAGACCCATTATCCCTAAAGAAGCTCATGTCAGTGATACTATCTTAGAGACAAGGAATACGATTATGAATTACAACTGAAAGTATCGGCTTTGGAATCATAGACGTACCATCCACAGCAGGGAGAGATCCAAAAGCTCCTCCAATATTTTGTGCACATCCAACAGGTTGTCCTCCAACACCTGGATATCTTTGTCAGCAGTGAAACACCAAGATAATAGTATTAGGCATCAAGAAGATCCTTCGCGGGACAAGGCATGAAACCTGAAGAGCATGAAGAGTCGGACACATGCACGGAATTGAAAGCTTTCCAGCTACTTACCAATATTACCATAATCAGAATTCACGAAAACTGTCTCTAGCCACATGTTTCCATAGACCGAGCCCGACGCATAGCCTATATTGAACGACTGGCCACTGAATTGAACAGATGAGGTAGAATTTGAAGCATTGTAGTACCCAAAAGGCCTATGGGTACGCAATAACGAGGTGGGCATTTGCCATGACCACACCCAGAAGTCTCCAGAACCTGTGTCGAAAATCACGTAAAGAGTTTGTTGAGGAGTCCCTATGTTTACAGGGAACACAAATCTATATTGCCAGTCAAATGACAACTCGATCTTCACTAGGAAGCTAAACTCACTCTCCATTGCTACCTGCTACAGTCTGTCCATTGACCCGACGCTCTACTGCGGTCATACGATCAAGATCTCTTCGAGTTGGGGGACTTTGTAGAGCGATCGAGAGATTTTTTGGCATAGGTATATGGTGTTTCAAAAACGGAGCTGCATAGACTTCAGTCGTAGAAACTTGGCGACTGGTCCATTTTGGATTTTTTATCTGTTTGATAGAAGAAAACTTCCGAGAAGTAGGTAATTCATTAATAAAGGTTCGCTCTGGATACTTTGTGGTATCGCTTGGGAGAGCTGTAGCAAGAATTTGTAGAAAAGATATAAATATCCAGCAATAGAATGCTGTTTGAGCCATTTTCACTCATAGATTAGCTTGAGCTCAAGCTTCGAAATCCTCATGAATCGGCTGTTTCTCCTCATACATATATGTTCTACAAAGAGTGCGTATACAGCACACCTCAGTTTGCCTTGACGGCGTTTGGACTACCTCGTTAGTTCCTTTGCCTCAGACATGCAGCAAAAAGTTGGACTTGAAGTGTTTATGAGGCTGTATAATGGTCAGCTGTGGGTTGCATTCGACTAAGATTTATTGAAAGTTTTATTGAATCAAGGCTTCCGTTGTAGGCGGCAGGCATATTTTCAACTTTCTAGGAGGGAAACCAACCAAGCGCTAAAGATTACCAACAACATCACGAACTATCAGGCGTTGTAAAGATACTGTGAAGGTTGTTCAGCAGCTCTGTAAGTGGAAATCCAGATGGTAACGGTCCAGCGGGTAGTGTTGGATGATGGTAGTGGAGAGGTACAAGTATCACGAATATTTTAGGACCCTTCTGCAACTATGGAACCTCGTGGAGTATAGTGGCCAAGTATGGGAAAACCGCTTCCGTCTAATTGTCCCCAGATTTCGGAACTCATGGCTACTTACAAACCGCAACGATGAATGACAAGATTGGACAAACATGATCAGTACCCAGTTATTATAAGAACGTCCCGGGTGTGACGGTACTCAAAGATATTAAAACAATATGCCATCAATTTAGGCAGGAGCAAAGGAAAGAACAAAGGTTTCGGGGTGGAAGAAAGTCACTTGTCCTATCTGCCTGAACTGGGAAGCATCAATACGAAACGCAGTTTTGCCTGATCAATTCGACAAAATTAGCGACGCGCTACTAGTACCCCTCAAAAGACAAGAGCACAAACATCTGTCCTTTTGCGGTGATGAAACATTCAAGACTCAATAGGGTAGAAATTAGCTCAAATCGATATGCAAAGCAAATGTTGTTAGGATGGATCTCCAAGGTTGGCAAGCAAACGTCAGCCAATCCCCTCCATAGAATTCAGTTGGTCAGCTGGAAGCTCTTGTTGGTGTGCTTATCACACATCATTCACCTGATCACTAGATCATAAGAAGCTGTGCCTCAGTTATTAGATGGTGGCAAGAATGCAAGATGGCGGAGGGGCGCAGTGTTGCTGATGTGGAGAGGCCGCAAGGTTGATTATGGAAATCAATCTTTGCAGCTGAAAGTCACACAATTTTGGCCAAGCTTCGACAACTTAGACACGACGGTTGCTCGATCTCCCCAATTTTGGCCTATGCAGTACAGAAAAATTCTCATAAGATACGACTTGAGGCAAATTCAAGGACATCAAGTATGTTAGCTTTTCTGGAATGAATCTCCGGCTATATTGAACAATCACTTGCCACACCCGGTGTCGATTCAGACAAGTTATCTTGTAGTGCAATCCTTCCTACAAGGCTGGGTTAAGTTTCCTAAATTAAGAATTCCATTACACAAAAGGAGGCAAGCGCAAGTTTGACCCTTTATCCTTGAGCTTGCTTATGAGCACCCGATGTCCAATTAACAAGGTTTGCTTCCCAATATCTTCAATGTCCTTGACGCTGCGTATAGCTTGGAGCCACCATGAACTGTCGGATATCGGGATCGATTGCCAAAGTGTGATCTGGTTCAGGTATTTGAAAGACCAGGCAGCCGTTAGGAGGAATGTAGGAATGCCTGCTAATCCAATAATAAGTCCTGCCAATTTTTTCCCGGCAAATTGAATGATAATAATACTTGACACGTTGCCGAGCTATACTTATTGCTAAGTCTGTCAAAGATTTCTAATTTTTTTTTTATATATGAAGAATACATATTAGGCCCTCATGTTGAGATATGTCGTATAGTACACAATCTGCCGATAGTGTAGTAGACTAGTTCATAGAAAGATCCAATCTCTCAGTTGGTGCAACTACGCTTCTGGCATGAAGGCCAAACTAGTGGTTGGAAATCCTATTACAATAGCTTAAGCACTTGATTGTTCCAATAACGCAACCCCATAATCTCCTCTATTCGGCAATCTGTTGACTGTGTGTATGTGACAACGAGCAGGACTGGTGTTGGTCAAGAAAACTAAAATCTGGTTAGCAAGTTTCTCGAGAGGGAAAGTAAGATGGGCGTAAATACTTCCACAGTGAAAGTCTAACTCCAAGAAGGAAACTGGACTATGAATGCGGTAATAGTATGGATCCTCATCGCCAAATTCGCCAATCCAGGAGAAATATGTTTGATTCAGATGTTTTTTGAACTGTGCAAGACGGTGTTCTAGAACCTTATCAGGGTAATATTCATTGAAAGCTAAGAAAAGCTTGATAACAGAGTCTTGCTTGTCAGGCGGAAATTCCGAGACTGGACATCCCTCTTTCTTTCCGTTAGTATAGATCCCCGACCTTTAGTGTTCTACTTACCATATGGCACGATTCTATTGTCTTGTCTTGCTCCACCTAGATGTCTCTCATCAAATGGATTCCACCTATCTTCTGGTAAGTGTTCTCCTGTCATCCCTTTACTCAAAATTACTTTCTCCTGCAGCTCAGCAGAAAGACCTTGCATCAGTGCCAAACCTTCCATTTCCTCCGTACGAAAAAGCCGCAGTCCTTTGTGCGGTCCTTCATCTATTCTGTCGGGCTCGGCTCCCATGAAAGTAGGACCAATGACCATCCTCTTACCGAGAAATACCACACAGATACAGAGATGGTGGCCGAAAAATGTATACCCAAAAGGAGAAAATGCCGACGGTCTCCCAAAGAGCCGGAAATTATAGGAGTGTTCGTTGAGAACTTTCCTCCCATTTACCAACTGCCCTAGAAATCCATTCGTTAAGCAGCAGCCGAGAACCTTTTCATATCCTCCTTGGGAAAACGAAGCTTTGAGGATCGCATGAACATAATCCTGAATCCTTTCTTCCACTTCGTCAAGGCGGAGACCTCCTTATAACTTTGTCAACAATGTTGCCCGACTATCAGGTCTAGAGTTTGTTCACACACCTGGATTCATGTATAATTCCGGGTTTGACCATAGCCTTATGTTATCATCACCAATCTCGCCACACTGCACCTCCTGTTTCTGCTTTTCAGACAAAGCATCTAACAATATCTCCAATGCTTTCACTACTTCTTCTGTTGGTGCTTCTTCATCTTCAGCATAGTTATATAATCCCTTAATCACATTGCCATCTGTTGTGAAACCTTTATACGGAGTTTCAAGGTTTTTCTTCTCGAGTCGATTGATGAGCCATGCTGGAGCCTCGATTTGGCGTCTAGACTCGCACCAACTCAACGCATCATGATCAGAAATTCCTGCAATTTTTGGATGAGATGGAAGAGGTATTATATCTCTAAATGGCACGGCTGCATCAGACCGAGGTTTAGTGGGATCATTGTCTCGGAGATATCCAGAATGTTGAGGAGCTGCCATATTCAATTTACTATAGCATGGATTTCATATAACTTAAAATATTGATATATGAGCTACGCAACAAAATAGAAGCTAGAAACACATATAGATCCTCAACTGCTTAGAGCTAGCACGTTCATCACCATTTGGTCGGCATGTTCCACGATGGTGGGGCCCGATAGTGAGGGGCAGTTTGAAGGCTAGGAGAGACGGCATTTATCCGAGGTGACATAACCCGAACCAACTATTGTGTTGAAGTATTATCCCCTCTATCTTTTGACTCTTTTGTCTATAATCTCGTGTCCTGAATCATGTCGATTCCATCTTTTACCCGTACGTTGTCGCTAAGTGAATCACTGCATCTGCACACCAGAATAACTCCTCTACAGGTCTCGTCCGCTTTGTATCTAAAACCACAAATGAAGTATCCATCGGCAAGCCAGTTGACGAGGAGGTTGATGTTGGATTATCCATGAGGAATGGGAATGATGTTGAAGTGTAAGTTGTTTTTGGGACCAAACACTATTCAAAACTTTTGAGTAATATGCATTCTGTAACAATCAGTCGTCGGTGCTTTCTTCAGAAGTTAACCTTGAAACTAGTGATGTGTATACCGGAACATCAGTTCTAAATCCCGGAACGCCAACTGGGAAGAAAGAACTCATCAGATTCCTATTGTCTCCTCTAGCAGCCGAGGAAGTGGGAACAATCCGCTGCATTGGTTTGAATTATGCTCAGCATGCTAAGGAAGCCAAGATGGCCATGCCAACAATTCCAACGGTCTTCCTGAAGCCATCGACCTCACTTGCGGATCCCTATCCAGCTCCAACTATCATCCCAAAGTTCTCATTACAGGATGATTGCTGTGACTATGAATCTGAACTTACAATAGTCATTGGAAAAACTTGTAAAGATGTTAGCGAGTCAAATGCACTAGACTTTGTGCTTGGTTATACGGCTGCCAACGACGTGAGCTCACGCACAAGTCAATTTGCTCAATCGCAATGGAGTTATAGCAAGGGTTTTGATGGTGCTTGCCCAATAGGTACGTAGTATTAATTACAAACTTGAAAATTGGCATTGATGAATTGGTAGGACCTGTTATCGTCTCAAAAGAGTTGATACCTGACCCAGCAAAGCTGAAGCTGAAAGGTTATAAGAATGGAAAGGTGATGCAAGACTGTGGCTGCGAGTATGTGCCTGAGCCCTCAACATATCATACAAACTCTGACAGAGCAATAGTGATCTCATCTTCTCAGTTCCTCAGATTGTTTCATTTTTGTCACAAGGAACTACATTACAACCAGGTACTATCATCTTGACTGGTACTCCAGCAGGAGTAGGATTTGCCTTTTCTCCTAAGGAGTATCTCAGAGAATCCGATGAATTCGCTGTTGAGATATTACCTCATATAGGAACACTAGTGACCAAGTTTGAGAATCAGAAATAAGGCATACTTCGTTTAGCTTTGTGATCGACCTGAACTTCGGTAGAAGAATTCCAATACCTGTTGATCGTGAGATAGTATAGCACTTGAGGCTTTCTATTCTTTCTATCTGGAATTTGCTTGATCAGAAACTTAAATGAAGTAGATTTTCGTATAAATTTAAGATGATAGTATAAGAATACAGCGAAATGAACCCTTCATTTCAATGTCTCCAGGCTACTTGAGTGACGCTTGGTTTTGGCCCGACTTGTTTGGTCTTTGACGCAAACTCTAATATAGTCTGGTATTAATCTTAGTCCATCTAGCTAAATATACATATTGTCCGATTGTTGGATAAGAGCGACAGTCAAGGCAATATCCGAAGCTGGTCTGAAGCTGGTCTGACGTAGCGTGTAAATTAATACAATGTGATGGAAGCGGACCAAAGTATACATTTACAGATGCTTCATATATTTCAAACTTGATAATTTACTTGATGACTTGAAGGTATCCAAATCAGGCCTATTGCTATAGCATATTCAAAACTTTATCGAAGCTTTGTACGACAGCTGGGTGCACTATAAACCTCCAGAAAGTCACTTAACCTAGTAAATCTGCGAGTCGCCTATATAAATTGATGTGGAGGCAAGCTTGTGTCTTATTAGAATAACCTAATTGGCGTACTGACTTGACCGGCTTGACAGGCAATGCTGGTGGCTGGATCATGATTCAAGCTTTGTGGAGAGAACGAACTGGTGGTCTTATTCAGGCACTGTCAGTGTAAGCGTACAACAAAAGTCACGCTAAGCGCACATCCGTGCACGCCATTCAGACTAGGCTAAGTAAACTTCAAAAGAATCTCTACGCCCCGCGTGGTATTACTATTCTTTCACCTACCTATGCCTTGATTGACGTTACTTTGATAACTATTAAATACGCGTCGCTGGGTGCTGGGAAGGGGGATACTTTGACATTCTGCATTGTCCAATTACCTAAGCTCCAAGCTACTTTGGAGCTTCCTTTCAGACAGCATCACTATGAGCTCGACAACAGCAATGACTGGTCGACGAGGATACCAAAACAGATATGCACCCAATCGACCTGGGACCTCAGGTCTAGTGAGGCTTGTCTATCTCGGCATCTGCCAGGTGTCTGCCGTTGCGGCAGCACCGCTTATGGATTTTGTAGGAATTGAGAAGAAAAAGGCACCGCAGAAAGATGCAGAAGATCCTAGTTTGTGGCTTTACTTGTTGGTTGCTGCTGTTCTTGTCTTGTTAGGCGGTGCTTTTGCAGGATTGACAATTGCGTTGATGGGACAAGATGGAGTGTACTTGCAGGTCATCGCGACATCTGGCGAAGGCAAAGAACAGAGGCACGCACAAAGGGTGTACAGGTTGCTACAAAAGGGAAAACACTGGGTTCTTGTGACACTTTTGCTTAGCAATGTCATAGTCAACGAAACACTGCCTATTGTTCTAGATCGATCTCTTGGTGGTGGTTGGCCTGCTGTTCTAGGAAGCACTGCGCTAATAGGTATGTATTCCATTGAACAGTTCATAGCTTATACTGACTATCGATAGTTATATTCGGGGAAGTTATACCCCAATCTATATGTGTCAGATATGGTCTATCAATAGGTGCATATATGGCTCCGGCAGTATGGATTCTCATGTTACTACTCGCACCAATCGCGTGGCCTACCGCAAAGCTCCTTGACAAACTGTTAGGTGAAGATCATGGGACCGTATACAAGAAAAGCGGATTAAAGACATTGGTTACCTTGCACAAAACTTTAGGCTCAAGTCCGACAGACCGACTCAACCAAGACGAAGTCACAATCATAAGTGCTGTACTCGATTTGAAGGATAAGGCGGTTGGAGATATTATGACACCTATGGATGATGTTTTTACCATGTCATCTGACACGATTCTCAACGAGGACACAATGAATGTCATACTGAGTGCGGGCTACTCTCGAATTCCTATTTATGAGCCAGGCAAGCAACAAAACTATATTGGAATGCTTCTGGTCAAGATTTTGATCACATACGATCCAGAAGATTGTAAAATGGTTAGCGAGTTTGCTCTTGCTACCCTTCCTGAAACCAGACCTGAAACTTCATGCCTTGACATTGTCAATTTCTTCCAGGAAGGAAAATCTCATATGGTTCTGGTATCAGAATTCCCTGGTGAAAACAATGGGGCAATAGGTGTTGTTACACTGGAAGATGTGATCGAAGAACTCATTGGCGAGTAAGTAGCTATCTAACCATTCTAGTCTTAGCTGACCAGTCTTAGGGAAATCATTGACGAATCTGATGTGTATATTGATGTCCATAAAGCTATCCGAAGAATGGCGCCAGCTCCAAAGGCGATGCATAGGGGCCATGTTGTCGGAAACATGGAGAACGGTATACGTCACTGCACAGAAGACCACTTAATTGACCTCAGAGAAGATACAACTTCTCTTAAGATACCGGAGACTAGAAAGAATAGCTCTTCGGTTCTTGCATCAAGTCCCAAAGCTACTTTTATAAGACGCGCCTCTGCAGGAGCCGCTGATGGGGAAACTATCCAAGTGAGAGGCAACATGAATGATATGCGCGAGCATCTGAAGCATCTTGGACCCTCTAATCTTGCCAGTCGGCCTAAAACAACACGTTACCAAAGTGTAAAAATCAAACCTGGCCTTGCGACAAGGCTGAGTGACTCTCGAGCAATGTCCGCCACATACTCAGATCTTGTAGTGGATGGAGCATATCATGATCTTCCGGCCTCCGGAGGTGGGGAAGGAGAAGGCCTCTTAAAGTCTGCCGGAAAGGAGGCTTCAGATGGTGTTCACGCCTTGCAACAAGGATATGGAGCCACTGATCATTTCTCGCCTACTACTAACATTACTGCCTCTGGGGACATGCAGACAGACAGCTTAGCTAAAAGTCCGCCCAAACCATCCAAAAACCAATCCAGCGACCAAGATATTTCAACTATGAGTACTGCTAGCAACCTTACTACTCTTCACAGTGAGCGTAGTAGTGATTCGGTGGGTTCTATGCAAGCTCGCAACATCAAACCTCGAAAGCGAGGTACAGCGCGGAGTGGGAGCATTACCGAAAACATCGTTGAAGCAAATGGAGTAAGAAAGGTAGTTTTGGAGACTACCTCAAACTCCGATGAGGAAATGAACGACCAATTTCTGAAGGATCAGGGTTCATCGAAGGACTCTGTAGCTGCAAACGACAGAGATGAATACACACAAGAAGAGCCACCAAAGGGTGATGAGGTAAAGAAGAAGCGAAGAAGAACTCGCAAGAAGAAGGGAGGCAAGGCTGTTGAAGGCTCGACAGCATCTGGATCTGTGCAGGGAGATAGCTAATCATTAAAGCTTTCGTATTAGGGAAGCAAGTAGGCCGCCATGTATAATTGTTTAAGGATGGGGAAAAGGCGCTGTAAAATCATAGCATTGCTACTAGTAATATACAATACAACCAATGATGTCCAGATATACTTGAAATTCCAGATTTCCTCCTTGAACATTTAATATGGTCTCGATAAATTCTACAATTAAGTGAGTGGCTTCTATGTACTATTCTGCTAGTTTATTTCGGGTAAAATTACACCCGCTCCGGCGGGATGTAAGACCCTTGTCCAAATTTATAACTTCTAACTTGCTGACAAAACCACCCATCATCAACTCTCCCCAAAATAACAATCACCACGATAGTGGTGATCAGCTAAGGAGACGCAATGTATGCTGCAACCGCAGGCACGAATCAAATTCATCGGGAGGCTCTGCTTCCATTCTCAGTTGAACCAGTAGGCAGCATGTCGCCCAGAAGAAACCCCCAGACGATTGAGGAGAGGTTCTTCCAAGCTGCATTAATCTCCCTCGAGCTACATTTCGAGACCAAGACCGGGATTGGTCCGAAGACTATGCCAGAGGTAAAGAAGATGGTGGGCAAGACACTGGATCTAAGCTTGAACAAGGCTGATGTTAGGTAAGAGCTCCTTGAGCTCTTAAGAACTCATCATTAGCATGCAAAGCTAATTAAATGACAGGGAGAGTCTAGCGAAGAATGTTGATATTTGGATGCGTTTACAGAAGATTTTCAATCTTGCGATTCCAATATTGAATAGCCGTTCACTTCATGAATCCTACTCTCCGAATGGCACGGTAAATGGAACAGATACTCCAGAGAGCGCCTCCCTTATTCTCAAAAATTTCGATCTGCTTGTGCAGGACCTGCACTTCCTGAACAGTCTACTGGTAATATCAAGGAATATGCTAGCAATCAAGGATACGGCACAAGAAATCTGCGCAGCTGTGCAATTCGATCATGCTGTACGGGAGCTTATTGTGCTTTGCGTGAATGTCACCAGCAAAGGATACGACGGAGAGAATGTGGACGAATTGAGCAGAGGGAAGCTGAATGAGGTGACAGAGCTTTGTATGGTTACAATTGTTGCCTTGAGAACAATTTGCTGACCTTGAGACAGATAAAAAGCTACTAGTTACATCCTTACAACACATGCATAATTGGACGATGGGCAACGATCGATTCAAGATGGCGTTCTGGTTCGAGATGTTATTTGATGGGGAGCTACATAATGACCCAACAAATGAGCCGCCAATTGACAATCTAAATGTTGAGAAAGTCTACGAAGAAGTCAAGAACTGGAATCGACGACATTCGCGTAAAGATAAACTTGCCGCCGAGCTTCTGGATAGATATGCTCTAGATGTACCCTCTGGAGTTACTCCAGGCCAACTTCCACTTGCTCATGACGAGATCGCTCGAGATAATACTTTGGAAGAATCGAAGACTCCTATATGGAAATCTGATATCGAGGACAAGTATGAGCAAGATCGACTGTATGCCAGGGTGTCCCATGAAATTGATATTTGGTGGAAGCATGTTCGGGATGCTAATTACGAAGGCTGGGTAATACCTATGGAAAGTGTCGAAGGCGCAATTAGCCGTGCAGAGTCATGCAAAGATAATGCTATGCATCGATATATGCCTCGTGGAAACGAACACCAATTTGGCGACGACGATTATGACATCAGCGAGGAGCAGCCTGAGGGAACATTTGACATCACAGACCCTTCCATCGATGACCGTTCCATTCTTGCAAACGATGGAGAAGATGATGTTGAAGACGGCGAGGAGGAAGAGGATGATGAAGAGGACGATGATTCGTACGTCGAAGGGCCACTGCGAGGACTCTTGACTGAGATACCAAATATTCTCGATACTAAGCAGATTGAGGCTCTTCATATGACCGTGAAAGCATGTATTGTTGATTCAATGGGATCCGGACTTACCCCTGCAGGCGAAAATCTTCAAAAGACACGATGCAAAATGTTTCTGGCTCTCGATTGCGGCAAAAATCTCCTCCGGGAGATGTTAGTCTTCATAGCTGTTTGGGAACAGACGGACCAACAATTCATTTTTCAAATTACAGCACAGATTATTGAGGCATTTCACCATAATGCACTTCTCCCATACGCTTGGAACTCATTGCGAATCCTGAAGGATATAGTTTCACCTGCTCAGACTGTCTTACTACGCTTGATCAACTACATGTTCCGAGCGCGAAAAGATAGCCCAATTTACGACGATGTAAGAGACTACAACCGTGACGCAAAGCTCATCCACTTTCTATACAACTACTTCCGCACTCGTGTTGTACCAGACTGTATGGCGCTTATATATGCTCAGTCTCAGGTCAAAGCTGGGCATAGTGATCCAGCTGACTTCCCGGTCGATCTCTGGGATATGGAACGAGCGAAAGACGGCCTATCTCAGTATCTTGATCTGATATCTGTAATTGCTGATATTTCCGAGATGCGCCCTTTGCTTATTGAATGGGAAGCAGTATACGAACTGATCGCCTTGCTGAAGTCTCTCGAATCTGGAGTTGACAGAAAGCCTCTAGTTGACCCGCTTCCACGCCGTCCTGCAACTAATGGAACTGATCCAACTCACGGTCACAATTTTCAAGGTAATCCAGCTCCTCGGATCCAGCCAAATATCCCCCCACTTCATGACACACCTCACAAGTTCCCATGGGCTGGTATTAAGAATCAGATTCTGGTAATCTTAGCCTCTCTTGTAGCTCCTGTCGGTGG
>Ga0247807_10000443_pt1 | contig 25766 bp, 19 predicted proteins | sample UWRJL074202C1_FD_179931 | JGI IMG/M metagenome (GOLD analysis project Ga0247807, IMG submission 179931) | Plant litter microbial communities from Arlington Agricultural Research Station in Wisconsin, United States - UWRJ-L074-202C-1 | ecosystem: Environmental > Terrestrial > Plant litter >...
GCTCTCGGTGGCACGATTCACTTTGGACGGGTGTCAATGAAACCAGGGAAACCAACAACCTTCGCCACGGTTCCTGTTAAGAACAATGACGGCGAACGAGTCAACAAGGTCATATTTTCATTACCTGGAAATCCGGTTTCAGCTATTGTAACGCTTCATCTCTTCGTCCTTCCTTGTCTCCATTATTCTTCTGGCGTTTCTCCGGCTGGACTGCCCAAAGTCCAGGTAACACTGTCCCATGAATTCCGTCTCGATCCGCAACGAGCGGAATATCATCGTGCAATAGTCACACTGGGGAGAGATGGACTGATGTATGCCAGTAGTACTGGAGGTCAGAGAAGTTCAAGGGTTGGCAGTTTGAAGAGCGCGAATGCCTTATTGTGTCTGCCTACCGGGAAAGGGACTCTGGAGTCAGGAGCAAAGATCGAGGCTTTGCTAATGGGCAGGCTTGGGACGTAGTTTCTAGTATGTCAGAACGCCAATAATACACACCTGAATGTCATCATGTAGATATCGTACTGCTCATTTGAATTTAGATATTGTTTCGATGATGCCATAAGCGGCTGCTGGAATAGGATGCGCCTTCTGTATTACATCGTCCTTTCCCTATTTGCCATCTTGGTGAGAGCCTGAAATCTATAGTACCTTGCCTGCACAATGTTATTAAACAAACACAACACCAAGATGTGTTCGTACGAATATCATGAGCATCAGCATTGTGGTCATCGAACCATAGAGCTTTGTTCATATTGCACAAGAGCGTTATTCATTGCTGGAATTACAAGTGCATTGCAAGCTTGTCCTGATTTCAAATCACAGCCTGAAAAGCTAATTGATGTATGACGAGATTCAGATCCAATTGAGTTGGTTAGGAGACTATATGTGCTAATGCCACACAGTGTCTAGATCGCCAGGAAATGCCACGGCAATGGATAGGAATGGGCGGATATTGTAGAAGTTGTTGCAGAACATATAATGTGCTGAGTGGATGGCCCTCGAGATCAAGCAGCTCTAACAATTGCAGATTAGCAATGCCTATCACCAAAGAAATTACATGGATAAAAAGCTAGACGATATAGTGGATAAACACAATCCTCCATTTTTATACAGACGAAGTATCATGGGCCTATCCTCCTTGAAGTGACGTTCGCTGATTTTTGGGCAGCAATTACACGTAGTCATGTGTATCTATTATCTATCCCAGAGGAATATCACGTAGACGATCCTGGAGAAGGATTAATGGTAAACTTCCCGGAGTATCTTGGACGATATTCGACAGATATCAATGCGAAAGACTTTCCAAAGCAGAAAGAGTGAGCTTAAACAAGTTTCTTTCTACATCTGTCCATCTCATTGGACTGATTCAATTGTCTGATCTTATCAGACTAAGTTCCCGCACAATCAAAGCTAATCAATCATCAGGTTGACAAGCTTTGCACACTTCAATGGCGCCAAAATAGACCTTAGTCAGACTCTGCTCTCCAAGAATGGAGGTGTTAGCATGAAGGACCGAGTTCAAATATCAGAGCAGATGAATAAGGGGATGACTAAAAGAGACATCTTCTGGTAGGTTTATCAAATTATGCGGTCGCAGTGTCTTTCGAGAGCATTTCCTAGAACTGTGGAACATTGTTTGATAACTTACTGTGTAGTGATGGTTTCCAATGTCGAGGCATGACGTTCAAGGAATTCCTTAATGTGATCTCTATGGAGCCAGAATACGAAAGAAATAACTATAAAACCCCAGGACAAGATGCTCGGAAGGCAGTTCAGAAGAATTATCGCACCAGAAACTTGGGGCAATTGTCAAAATCACATCTGCAGTCCAAAGCATATCAATCACCGCAGGCCAAGGACTTCTGGATGCAGCCTGGGAAACAAGTACCAACGTTGCTATTTCCTCTGCCAACGAAGCAGCAGATAGATCGTCGTCCGAACAAACGAAAAAAGATGAGTTGAGATAGAACCTAGAAGAGTGTGCACGATGGAGCCGTATGTACGACTTAAAACTCCGGGACCAGAGATAGAAACTCGGTTCAAAATTTGTTGAATGGACATTCGGTGGTTATTGAGAATCTACATTCATCGTGTGGTCCAAAATATGATACATGCATTCTAACGCCACTAGGCTAATAATGCAACAACTTGTCTGCCCGTGAATCCTTCGGTTCATCCTCTACCGTGACTCCGTTACCTGGTGATATACACATGCACTACATCGGCTCATTTGGAGCAGCTCCATATCTCCCGCATAGTTCCATCCCGCCTCGTTCTTTTCCTTGATACCTCTCAAGCCTTGTCAAACTCTTTGGCGTTTTGGGCCACCAACAATCCAATGATGAGTCCAAAGAGACCAAGAATGGAACTGAAAATCTCAATAACGAGAACCTTGATGAACCTGGAACATTTGTCAGCGAACTCCCCTTTATCCAACAACTACCAGACTTACAAAGCTGGATCTGCAGCATCAGCCAGAGCAGCTCCACTTCCATTGATACCGACCGATACACCACACACCAAGTTGCACATTCCAACGGTCAACCCAGCCCAGAATACAGCATAACCAGTATAGTAATTACTACCAGAGTAGATGGCATCGCCCTCGACGGCTCCGAGTTTCGCAGAGAATATAATTGCCATGATGACACCGTAAATAGCAACCACTTCACAGAAAACGATGGAGAGGAGGTTCTTGGTGCGGATACGGGGGGCGCGGACACCACCACCGAGGATTGAGGAACCGGTTATGAAGATTCCCCTGATGACATTTTGTTAGTCTTTCATGTGTTTCGTTTTTCCATTAGGAGAGCTTCGAGAGAGATAACAACTTGGAGGCGAAATTACGTACCATGCTGCACCAGTGACAGATAGACCTATACACATTGCAATTCCTATGCTCGCCCATGCGTATGGTGATACATCTTCGAGGAATTGTCCAACCTATATATTATTAGTTCCAACTCTTCAAGTGATCCAGATTTGTAGATCGTACATTGAATGCTTCGCCGTTGCCAGTAAATAGCATATCTAGCAGATGTCAGCTACCAGGTCATCAAGTCGATAGCTAGCTGAGAGCTTACACAATCCTATAACGGTGAGTGCGGCAGATCCGCCACCAAGCCTATATAAGAGGCCCATCTTCGCAAACAATTGAGGAAGATCAAGGAGACGGAGATAGGACAGTGTTGATGTGGGAGCTTAGATTCAATAAGTTGACGTCTTCCACTAACGCGGAAAGACAGACAGTTCACTAGCGAGACAACAGGTTACCGTAGTTTGATGCCAAGGTATGAGGCTCAAGTAAAGTACCCACTAGATACACTCTAGCCACTGTGGCTTACTCATCTTTGGGGTACATCAAACCACCAAACACCAAGGCAACTCTCCCCAAACATCGTCATTTTCGCAAACAACGAAACCCCAGAATATGGCGACTCCCGGACAGAACTTCTACGAGCTCTATCGCCGTAGCAGGTACTGCACCTTTGCTCTACAAACTTGCTATGCCTTACTAACCCGTGTGTGTTCAGCATCGGACTTGCACTGACGGATACGCTGGATGATCTGATCAGCGATGGTCGATTACAGCCTCAGCTCGCGATGAAGATACTGGCCAACTTCGATCGTAGTATCACGGAAGTGTTGGCTGAGAAAGTCAAGGCGAGACTCACATTCAAGGTATGCGACAAAGGCTCGAGATGGAGGGGAATGTGGGGTAGAGCTGGGCTAACGTGAGAAGGGTCATCTGGATACTTATCGATTCTGCGACGAGGTCTGGACCTTCCAGGTCAAAGATGTGGTGTTCAAGATGGAGAATTCGAGCCAGACGGTCCAGGCTGACAAGCTGAAGATTGTGAGCTGTAACAGCAAGAGGCCTGGCGATGTTTGAGGGCCAGGCTGCAACCGATCTAGAATCAGTTCCCAAGTCGTTCCCTCGTCGTCATATAGGCTATGGGTGGCTTGTATCTCTGGATTTTAACTGCACATCCAAATTACTGGTATTTCCGCGCTGATTTTGGGGGGCTAATGGGTTTAAGTGGTGCATTGGGATTTACCAAATTGCAAAGCGGCGTTTGTGGCGGGATGGCATTCTAGGCGCATTTCCCAGAGGATATACCTAAAAGGCGATATACAATCCATAGAAAACGGCATTCTCCGATTTCTTTAAAATCATTTAAATGCCCTATGAATTGAATCTTGCTTGGTGCTTGCATATTAGTGAAGGTGTTCGGGAGGCATTATTCAAGGAGTGATAAGTGGAATATGTCCTAGATGCTATACGGGAAGTTCCCGTGGTCCAAACCTGTTAATCTTACTTGATAATATTGTATCTTGCACCAAAGGAGGTGTAAGGTTTCTAATTCACATAAGCACATAAGACTGCGAATATAACTATAGACATAAAGTAACGCAAATAAGAAATGAAACAAACCTAAAAACCTCCAATCTCTAGATATTGATACTTGCTCTTCTCATATAACCATGATAGGAAGGCAGTTGAGTGATTTCATCAATTTCCAGATCCTATGCATATCCGAATTCTTTCTGCTCTACCATCCCGACTCCTCCAAATTCCATTCCACCTTCAACATTATCCGCCAATAGCACCAACCTGACATTGCCATCTATTGCAAACCCCCATTTACCAGTCCAGTTCCCGAAATGCCCCTCCGCAATCGCGGCGCCCCCAATTCCTCCTCTGCAACCTCCAAAATGGCGGAATCCGATCCGAATAGCCCGCGTCGTCCACTACTTGGCGCCAACCGAGATACACAGGACGCGACGTCAGCGCCAGCGATAAAGTCCAATACAACGACAACGCAGACGGGAGGAGAAGACAAATTGGCAATGGAGAATCTGAGCAAAACGAGCCAGTGGATTGTTCTGGCCGTGGCGAGTGGCGGGTGTGCGGCCTTCAATGGTGTATTTGCGAAATTGTAAGCTGCTCGGTTGTTTCTTTGCTGGTTTATGGTTGGGGACAGGAAAGATGGGTAGTTAAAATGGGCTAAGAGGAGGAAATGAGAAGATGCAAAGGGTGTTTTTAGGGAAGACAGGCTCTAGCCAAGGGAGGCACGAGTGATCAAGATGAAAGAGAGGAGAGCGAGGGATACATTCCTCGTTACGAAACTGACAATACTCTATAGAACAACCACCGAGCTCACTACCTCATTTTCGACTACGATTGCCAATCTGATTGGTCTCACCAGCACAGCGGGGGAAGGAGGCGTAGAAGTTGTCGTTAGAGCCGTATGTTACCCTTTCCCATATCTTTAATCCCCCCTCCAAATACGAAACTCCTCCTAACAGCACCCGCCAGATCTTCTTCGGCTTAAACATAATTTTCAACATTATAATGTGGACTCTCTACACCAAAGCCCTCTCACGCGGCTCCTCCACCACCCAAGTAGCTATCATGAACACCTCTTCCAACTTCATGATTACCGCTATCCTAGGGTTTATCATATTTAGTGAGGCGTTACCGCCGCTTTGGTGGGCTGGTGCGGGGCTGTTAGTAGCCGGGAGTGTGATTACGGGAAGAGCTTGTAAGGAGGATGATGATGTGAAGGAAGAGGGGCAAGATGGGGAGGAGGGTCTGCTTGCTGGTGAAGAGGTGGAGTTGGAGGAAGACGAAGCGGAGAGAAAAAGGAGGATGGAGGAAGAGGATATTCTGAATCTGGGGAGTGATGATGAATTGATAGCGGATTTGAGATAAAGAGGAATATTTGTGTGTATATTGCCATGTTATAAAATATTTCGTACTTTTTAGAATACAATCATGAGTTATAGACACCTGTTTAGGTTGGCTTCTGGCATGGTTTATAAATATGCTGGATCAGTGTCAAAGATGCTTAGGTCTGCTTTATCAGATTGTGCTAAGAACCCCAAAAGAGAGGACCGAATAGGCTCCTTGTCATGGCGTACCAGATACAGGTAAGTAGTTCAAAAATCAGATTCCAGTAGATCGAATTGTACTTGGCTCGAGGTAGCTATATTGACAAAGTAAGAATATTTCCGAACCTGCACCTGCGGGATGTATTTTCTTTACATAGTTTCTAGAAAATCACATCAAATTCACACATAGATGTCTATGATATATTCTATACAGTGGTAAAAACAATCACACTCTATGGTACACCCTGAAACCCCCTCGAGTTGACTCAGGCAAGCAGTTTCATGATATCTCCAAACGAACTGCTCTTCTCCTTTCCCCTTTTTGTCTTTTCCTGAAAAGCCTTACCTACCAATTTCCGCTTATCAGCCTGTATTTCCAAAACTCTCTCCTCCACGCTCCCTTCCATCACCAGTCTCCACACCGTACATGGCCGCGTCTGCCCTAATCGATGCACACGGTCTACAGCTTGATCTTCAATGGCTGGGGCCCACCAGCTGTCCGCTAAGATCACGGTGTCTGCGGCGACAAGGTTGAGTCCAACGCTGCAGACAGAGAGGGATGCGAGGAGGATTCTGCACGACGGGTCCGATTCAAGGGCAGCCATTCCGTCATCTCGCACTGAAGGCTTCATGGTTCCATCGATACGTACATATTTGTAGCCAGCCCCATCGAGCTGGTGCTCGATGATGTCGAGGAAAGAAGTCCATTGAGAGAAGATGACAACTTTGGAGAGGGGGTCGCGACGAGAGGCGGCCAGGATGCTCATCAAAGCTTCGGTTTTGCTGCTTTTGGTGTTAATATCGATATCTGGATCTTGTTCGACTTCTTGTTCCAGGGCCGGTTCAATGAGTACTTCTTTGTTTTCGAGATGGGCACGACACATAGGACATTTGTGTTGTATCTCTATGGTTCTCTCGATACATTCTCGGCCGAAGATATGCTTGCAAGCTGTAATGACCGGGTTATGTAGGTCGTCAAGGCAGATGGAGCATTCTTCACGGCTGTCTATGCTGAGCTGAAGTAGCAGCTGGAGGGCAATCTTGGTTTCCTTGTTAACGACTACGACATCATCTTTTTCGATAAGAGCGAGAAGGTCGGTCACACGCGTGCCAGTCAGTTTCCAGTGACAGCAGACTTGGCGAAGGCGAAGCAAGACTTCGAGTACTTGGCTGTAGCCAGCAAGACCTTTACCTGCCTTTCCATCAGCATAGCGCTGGACCATTCCCTTAGCCTCAGATCTGTAGATTGTTAGATTTGTAATACAATGTTTGGCAGCTAGGAAATTAGAACACTCTAGAGCGACATCTGAACTTGCAGGAATCCTGCTAGAATTATATTAGATTGAGACGCCATTGTGTTAAATATTGCAGTTCAACAAATGGCGGTTCATGATGCCCAATACAGATTCATTGCATTGCAATATCTGACACAGTAGAGTTTTGATCTGATTATTATCTGCATTTTGCGATTTGTGGAAGAAAAGTCAATGTCTCGTTAGCAAAAGAGAATCCAGAGCTACTTACGCTAGTGCCTCGTATTTTTCTTTCTCGTCCTTTCGGAAAGTAATGCGATGAACGTACTCTGACAACTCTGGTAGCTTTAGGTCAATAAACTTCATATCCTTCTTTCTTCTCAGGCAGAAAGTGCGCATAACCGATTGCAAGAGGATATCAGCATCTGGATCACCAGCTGCTAAAGGTCTAGCTAAGATACTATTGAACAGCTCTTTCGTCTCGAGCCCACCGGTGATAGCCAAGAATTTGAGCATGGAATGGAGGTCTTTGATCGAGTTTACGATAGGAGTACCAGTGAGGACCCATCGATTCTGTGCAAGTAAAGCAGTGGCTGACATTGCAGCTCTAGTTGCAGAATTTCGAATTTGATGGCCTTCGTCAAGGATTAGACGTGTCCAGTTCATAGAGAAGAGACCATTTCGTCGAGGGATCTTCTCGGTGGAAGACGAGAACTCTGTGCCCACTGTTCCATAAGTTGAAATAACGACATCGAACTCAGAGAACTCTTTGTATGTCCATTGCTTAGTATGCTTGGTGGGTCCATGATAGGTAAGCACTTTCAATGCATGCTCTTGCTTAACATGGCGTTCGATTTGCTGTGCCCAGTTTGACATTACACTGAGAGGAGCCAAGATCAAAGTTGATCCTGGACCACCCTCTAAGATCACGCTGATAAGCTGTAAAGTTTTACCTAGTCCCATGTCGTCGGCCAAAATGCCACCTTTGGCTAGTTGGGGCGGTTGAGCTGTACTATATCCACTAGCGACGTTAAGGAAGGCCTGGGGTCGTTTTGGGTCTCTTTTCCATAGCTGGCAAATGTCCTTGGAGCCAACAGAAGGGAGTACGGGATTCTCCCTTTCTAGCATCCAAGCTAAGCCTTGGCGTTGATACGGAAGAAGGGTGGCTTGAAGATGCTCTGGCTGATCAGCCATTGGCATTTTAGACAAAGCATCTTCACCCGCTCCCCACCGTTCTACAATCTCCTTGACATCTCTAGGTCTGAAGCGCTCGGCGCTTGCTGTGAGATCTGCAATTGATAAATCAGGTTCTTGTTGGCTGCTGGACCCCTGGGAGCTTGCGTATCCCTGAGGTCGTCTGGGTGGTGCAACCGGATGTGTTGGTTTCTTAGGTGCAGAATGGCCTCTAGTCTTGAGAGGCAATTTATCGTCTTTCATTCTATCTTCAAGTTCTGCTCGAGCAATGGGTTCCCCGGGGCCAAATAATTTCAGATGAATGGGGCAATCATAAAATCCCTTTTCTCCTGAAATGATGCCTTCTATCACGACAGTTCTTGAATCCTGCAAACTGTTACTGATTGTACTGTCGCTTTTCCCTCTTTTGTCGGACTTGGGACTCTCACTCATTCTCTTGCCAAGAAAGAAAGTTTCTACATACCATATACGGAGCCAATTTGGAGGCAAGTGTCTTGGGGAGATGTCCGATCTGAGTTCCATGAACATTGTTGATGCGAATTGCGTTTGAGTCATAAGGATTTCCAGGCTCCCGCTTGATCATGACTTGCTCGTTCACACTTGCAAAGCCTTCATAATATCTTCTCATACGTTAGCCATTAATGCCTTGATTACCAAAGGAAAGAAGTCAAAATAAGAATTTTCTCCGAGTGGCTACTTGGAAAAATGGCTAAATGGTATTGGAAGGCCATTCTCAGCTATGAAAAGAGCTCGGGCTGTTGATAGATGTGAATACAACGAAATTTAGAATGCAGAGCCTATTCCCACTTTCGGGCAGCCAGTCATTGTATGCATCACACAAGATTCGACAAACTTCGTACAATGCAGAAGTATACGACCTGGACTCAAGCATCATTCTTCGTCTAACCTATTCCCTCAGACTATCTCTTGCCCTTTAGAGCACCTGTAAAATGATTTGAAACGCAAGATATAATAAAAAAATGAAATTGAGAAATCACATACCTAACGCCAACAATCTTGCCATCAATAGCACCCAAACAAACCCATCCATAATCATCAACATCCTGACTCAGATCGATAATTTCATTCTCGTCATCTTGCTGTGTAGCCTGCGTGTTACTCCAGGCATCACGTGGACCTAGCGATTGACTCGATCTTGGTTGTGATCCACGGACTTGGGAGTGTATCAAGTTGTGGTTGTGGGACTGGGAGCCGTAGCGTTGTGGTGCATGGGATGTGGTATGGGGAAACTGATTCACGGTACGCGCCTGTTTTTTGCTGGGTGGGGGGTTGTTTTCAGCATCACTGCTCTGAGTAAGATCGATGAAATCAGAAGAACGTTTATTTGCCATCGTGTTGGATTATCATGCTCATGCTGGTGCTATGAATGCCGTGAGTTTGTGAAAAGGGTTCGAGTTTATGCTTGAAACGTGGTTCAGATTGTTATAATCTTTCGCAAAAGGAAAACGCCTGGTCATGTGACCTTTAATACGCGTTTGCAATTTTCCTAATACGTATTTGATATTCGTTAATTTTGAATTGGGATGTTGTCAACTAATTCGTGTCGCTATATTTATATTTTTGAATAAAGTCTCACTTCTACGTTTGGTAGAAAAGAGTCCATAAACGACGTATCGAATAAATAGTAACCCACAGTCTGAAGGTCTAACCAGCCTACATTGTCCAATACAATCAAACCCCAAAACTTGTGTATTTCAAGTATAATACAAACGCCGCATCTATTGTCACCTTTTCGTTTCCACATAGGAATTTCAGTCTTTCTCCCTTTTGTTACCTCGATGACTTTTCCCACCTCCACCATCTAGAACCCGCCGGCTATAAATTCCACCCCGGTAGTAAGTTCCACTCGCTGGTCGCAAACCCTTCCTTACACGACCTTTGCGATGAAAATAGGTACAAGAAACATAAAATGCATGGACGTGGGAGGGGAACACGCCGGCGATGAAGAGGCAGATATTGATCCAGAAATCAGTTCCTGGCCCGGCGATAAGAAGGACGGAAAGGGGTGGCACTTGGTAGTGTTAGTGTCCAATTGACGGGGAGCATGAAGATCATATTTACTAAACATGTTGATCAAAAAGACGAGAAGGCGTTCTCTGATCATCTTTAAGGTCGTGGTGCGGCTTAGTATAGTATTTCTTCTTTGTATCTGATATAGCGAGAGGAGTGGGTCTCCCAAATTGAAGTTGATTAACAATTTTATACAGTCATAATAGTCATATATCCCTAAGAATAAAGAGACGGGGTGATATTCAACAAATCAAGAGAAGATAGCGGGTCAGACAGAAGCAACTGTGAAGTTTGTATGTATCTGGCCTAAGGACAAGAAGGAATACATGGAGAAAGATTTATATTGCCAATTGCTAATGGACTAAAACTTCCAGATCCTCCCTAGTATAAAAGGTCTTCCAAGAATTCAAGACTTTCACGATCCGGATCCTGAATCTTGGTTTGGCTTGCAGGGCTTGGCATGACGAGTTTGTTGACTTAACCGAGAAACTGAACTGTGAATAAGGGGCTCTCGCTTACAGAAATCAATCCTCAATCACTGGGAGCCCGTGGGATAGTGCTGTTATTCAAGCGAAGAAGACAAAGCTGCCTACCATAGTAATCTAAGCCATTGCTTGCCTTGAAAAATATCTGTACAATTAGTTTGTAGGTATAGAGATGTAACATGAATAAATTACAAGAGCAAATTTATTTTCAAGGGAAATTACATCCCTATACAAATCAAATAGCTCGCGTGTGCACTCTGTAATTATTTGGCATGAAAATATTTGTCAAGTCGCATTCTAACGTAATTTCTTTATGCGACAAATGTTCTGGTAGTCTTAAATGCAGTTTTACTAAATCATTCATAGTGTCAAAGAGAAGCTAAAAAGTAATAAATTTATAAGATCAAAAAGGGGACATAATATCATTGGTGTATCATCGCTATCATTACCCATAAATGCAGCTTGCATACGCCAACAGAGTCCAACGAGATGTTCATAACTATCTCTGTTGCATATATTACGATACCAAAATACGTAGAAATCCCACATACATCCTAAGAAAGTGCATTGTCTTAACCCCAAACTCCAAGCAAATTCCATGGTATAATCGTAAGACATTATCGCTGAAGTGATATTGCAGGTCCTTTGCAGTATCATCAAAAGGGCACAAAGAAATTGCGAGGAGAGCATTTAGTCAGTCGCCGAAGGATCAACGACGGGCGGCGGCGGCGGCTCTGCGCATTGCCTTCGCTTTTTCTGCTGGGTTAAACGTATCAGCGTCGAAACCATAAATAGGACGACCTTGACGGCGCAAAGCCCAGATGACCTTATATTATCAGCATGTTTTTCATAGAATATGACTGTGGGAGAGAACGAACATCTGTGACAGTTACAGTCTTGCGTCCACTATGATCCATGATAAGGATTGTGTCTCTGAGGACCTGAGAGCGTTAGATAATATGTTCGGTAATAAGCCTGATCGACTGACCTTCTCAAGATATGATCGCAGAGCCTCACGAGTGGACGGGTAGATCTGTGCTGATATTCGTTTAACACCTCCTCGACGCGCCAATCTCCTGTTGCTTCTTTAGATACCTTTGTAAGTCTGAATGAGTACCTCTGCGTACCTGATATCGGGCTTGGTTATTCCAAGAATGTTCTCCTTCAAGATCTTTCTAAGAGCGGTATTCAATATTAGCGTCTCTCTTCCTGTCACTATCTAACATCGACGAGCCATGAACATACCGTTGACGCCTCAAAGGAATTGCGTTAGACTTTCCCTTACCCTTGCCGCCCGAAGGAACTCCTACGCCTCTTGAGTGTGTTCCGCGACCGCTGGTAGCATTGCTAAGGAGACCTTTTCCTCCTGTTGTTGGTCTACCAGTAGCACGCCCAGGAGGAGGGCTATATGGAGGCATGTTTGAGAAACTGGTAGGAATTGCCAATAATATGTGTATAGAAAGATTTGAGAGCTGGTAGCTGGTTGTAGTTTGTGATAGGTGGTTGTGGTCGATTGTGCGTTGTTGGTTAGTTGGTTGTTGGTAGCGGAGTTGGGGTTGGAGTTTGAGGTAAAGAGCGTTTGACGCGGGGGTCGCGCGAGATGGTCAGGCAGTCACGTGGATTTTGAGGTGGGGGGAAAGTAGTGCCAAAAAGGGAGCAAGAATTGAGAACTTGGCAGTAAGAATACGTAAAGATCGAAAGCATCACAGGTGAGCAGACGTTCGCAGCTGAAATCAATAATCATACGAGAGGGAACTTAAATTGTCCAAAATGGTACGGTATATTGTATAGGGGAATTTCCAGTTTGGTTAATCTACAAGTCTTTCAAACGAGACTCTATTAAATGCCACAAAAGGCCATTATTCTCAATTTAATGCCTAGGTATATACCCAACGAGTGTGTGGTGACTCTTCTATCAACGCCATATTATAAACAAATGATGCAATAAACTGCGCACTCAGAAGTCTACTCAGAAATGAAAGTAGCCTCCTCAAATAACGTGCCTTTTTCGGTGATCTCCTCATCTCCAAGCTTGAGCTTTAGCGAGGCTTGATCCTCTCGTGGCGAATACTAAACAATCTGTTAGTGATTTCGTAATTTTAATAAGTATTGCTATCAATGTGCCTACCTGGTAAACGTAAGGCTTGGTTCCAGCTGCTGCGCTGACAATTGACTTAACAAAGCCAGGTACCTCTGCCATGATATCGATTCTATCCATTCTCTCCCCTAATGGCACTTCAAGTATAGCAGAAACCGCTTTGCCATCCTTGGTCTTCCCTGACCACTCTAGTTTGACTTCTTCTGGGGTTGGCCAGTCATTGTCAGGATCGCTGTTAACTTTCGTATGTGTGACGGTATTTGAAGATCCGGCACTGATAATCTCTCCATCTTTGACAATCCCACCCACATTAACAATCGTTGACCCATATGAAGGTGGTGTTGTGAATTCCATCATGACTGCAGAGTAATTTTCGCCCTGAAAGTTGGCAAAATTCCATTTGGCAGCAAGATGATGAGGCTTTCCAAATTGGAGCGCCATAATATATAGCGCTTTCCCTTTAAAGTCGATGGGCCCATCAGATGTTGTTATTGATCCCGACACAGTATTCCTCGGCCAGAAAGCATGTCTCATGCTGCCCCAAGGTGCGTTTGGATCCGTACCATATGTTGACTTGCCATCCTCTCCAACTGTAAAACCGGGCGCAGCCTTCTTCACAGTCAAATTCACGAGGGAGTTCTGGTTCGTCATGGATTTGAGTGTGTATTCAGTTCCATCCTCCGATAGTTCGAAAGCGAGGTTATCAGCGTAGAAGTTGAACTTGTCATCACTGATATCGACACCAGTGAGTTGATCTGACGACCACAACGGCTTTCTGGCTTCGCCGCCCTCGGTCTTGGGATAGAATATCTTTGTGCTGAATTGGCAAGTTGTATGCACGCCCCTTTGATTTCATTAGCAAATATCAGGCCTGGCATAACAGCTAACCTACATAACGTTGCTATAGATAATTTGCACAACCGCAAGGTGCCCGCTGTCCGCGGTTAGGTAGAAACTCTGGGTCTCCACGTTTGTTGAATTCAGCTCTTGCCATTTCAGCCCCTCCTTTGTTAATTCGGTGTATGGTGTCGTCTCTGCCTGCTTAGCCACGGACTGGATAGCAGTTGGACCGTATATGGGCTCAGCGGTGCCAGCAACATTGGCCGCCCTACACCGCAACATGGTTAGCAAAGCCTCTAGGCTGATAATGCATGAAGATACATACTGTTGTTTCATCCAGTTCATCATCTTGAAGGGATTTGAAGTGACTTGTAGGTAAAATTCGAATTGTTGTTAAGAGGAATGCTATAGTTGATGATCCTAAGAACTTCCTCAAGTGCAAACCTGCACCCCGCCACTGCCGCTGCCATTGCTCGCTTGCGGAAATACGTCACCCGCCGCTAAGACCTTGGGCGTCAACATCTTGAAGCTTAAATATTATCTCTTGGACATATCTAATCAGTGAATATTAATGTACATCGTTTTCGTTATTGAGCAATATAAGCAACTTGTTTATTTCCATCGCACATGAACGGAATGCAATTAATGCAATGCCAAGAATGGCTTGCAATAATTTGGTTAGTTAGCCTAGGAAACTAGTCAAACCTTATTGATCCGACAACTGGACACTATCACTAGCGCCAGTTGTCTCCTAATTCTCTCAGTAACTGACATGTATTATCGCAGCACAATCTTAGTCGTTGTATCCTCGTTCGTTTCAGAATAGATTTGAGTACTGTCAGCCTGTTGCAGTCATGTATTTGGGGATATTCAGTAATTGCTCTCCTGGGATCATTTGTGGAGAATTGTTCCTGTAACCTTGCCTCTTTATTTTACTTAAGCATACCAAATATGTTCACATGTCTAGGACTTGGCAGGCACACTACCAGACCTCTAACTATTGTCAGCAACAGTATGATAAGCATAAGCTAGCTATATTTTCAAGTGGTACCGAATCTATGAAGCCTCTCATTTTATTCTGAGAAGAAGTTCGAGTGCCTTTGGTCACTATCAATTCTAGAACTGATTTTCTACTCTCGCCTTCAGTCTAATTTCCAACAAATAGTCAACTTTTATTCTCAACTACACCGGATCTATAGAATCGTCCTCAATCTGCGTCTCTCTATTTACCCTGAAACTATATTTCGCAAATTCACTTCTCTGTCGGATCCTAGCCCCATATATCCTAAACAAGATAGGAGTTACACAAAAAAGAGTTGCTACGGAAGCCAGAATAACAGTTGCCCAGTTTGTTCCCAGACTCTTATACATCGGTGTTCCCATCAGAGGAAACAAACCCGCCAAAATTGCTCTCAGAAACGCTAAAGCTGCAGTAGCGGATGAGGTATAAATTGTGTACGTATCGGCCAAGTAACCAGAAAGCGTACAAACAAACTCGTTGGTCGCGAAGCCGATAAGTATTAGTCCCAATATGGTACTATACCATGGCAATGTTGATGCTGGTGGTGTAGTCAAGACCAGCCACCAAAGTCCACATGCCAGACTCGGAGCGGCGAACATGAAACCCATGAGTTTCTCCTCCGGCCGGAGGAGCTTATTGGAAGCATACCTCTTCGAAACCAGGCGATCGTCGTACAATCGTGGTATTATACAAATTAGTATCCCAATTGCGATCGCGAGGAACATCAGAGAGGACTGCTCTCTAGTCAATCCGAACTCCTGGTATACTATAGGTAGGGATTCGGTGAAGAGATAGATAAGTGCCCAACCTACAGCACTCATTATTGAAACGAGAAAGACGATTGGTTCGCTGAAGAAGAGGAGAGTAGGACGGATGAGGGCAGTCTTGGTAAAAGTTTGAAGGTTGAGTGTATGATCTGGGTTCTGGATACGAAGATCGCTCAAGCCGGTAACGTTCTGCAAGTAAGTAAGTTTTCTTGATAGCAGTAAGCTAGGTCGACTTTCTTTCATGAAGCATAGAAGAACCGCGAAGCTAGCTGTTACGATCGCTGCGACATAGAAAACCCACCTCCTGTTATCCGATTAGAAGAGCTTTGAACATCCTTGGGATCAAGACTAACCATCCTAGATAAACAGATACATATGAGCCATATATTGGACCAAGAAGTATTCCCAGAGTAGTTGCAGAAGCCCATAAAAACATCATCCAAATTCGATCTTTCACATTGAACATGTCTTCTACGCTTCCAGACACGACCACTGAGGGCACCGCAGACATGACTCCTGATACAAAACGACCAATTGCAGCTCCAGCTACGTGTGGTATAGCTGCTACAACTATGCAAGCTGCGCAATATAGTAGTGCTGACGTTACGTATACAGACTTCCGACCGAATGCCTCGGAATATGGTGGGAAAACAACGCCACCAGCGGCTTGTCCGAATTGGTACCTGGATATCTTAGCAATTGCTAGATAATGGAAATCTTGAATAAGAGACGTACATGCTACTGAATACTACCAATGATTGAGTACGGCTTAGACCATACTCATGCCTTGCTGTCGCAGCAACTTCAGGCTACATAAATTAGTGAAAGCTGCCAATATTGCCTGCCAGAGCCGACATACTCCAGTAGTGCTAACAGCAGTTCTATATGAATCCTTAGTACTTTGAGACTTTTGTTATTGGAAAATGGATTCTGACGTGAATAGGTCAAACATAAACAATAAAGTCGTATCGAAGAACTTCCTCCTGAAGCTCCAGTTCCGAGGATGATCTGAAGAATTAGACTTCCATTTCAAAACACCGTCTTCATCTATCCTCAATCCGAGACTCGCGACTGTCTCACTATCAGATGGTGATAATTCGGTAACCTGTACCGATTTGACCTTTCCGAACTTTCTGTCGTTCTCATCTTTCGAATTCGTTGGCTCGACTAAGTCTACGATTTCTCCTTTAACTTCACGGAGACTGGAATTTATCATGACTTAAGCGTTGTTCCGCAGCAGAAGGGAGAATGTCGAAAGGAAAATAAAAAGATGATGATCTAGTTTCAGGTACAGACCTACAAACATCATACTTAATAGAACAGAACCTGACCAGATGAAGTTCTGACCATATAACACCGCAACAAGCGTCCTGCAGCTTCTTCCAACTTACGGGGAAGCGCTCTATTGCCAATCATGGAAGCTGCTGACTCGGAGCTAGGACTCAGCTACTCGCAATTTCCTTACTGAATGTGCTTAGCGCTGCAGCAGTTAAGCAGCCAATCCAGTACAATTCAAACAAGTTGCTAAGCTTCGGTTCATTATCCAAAGTTGGACCGCAAGTTTCTTATATATTGGACTGGCATTGAGACTTTTGTCACCCTCTCGGGATAAAGCCAATCGGAACTGTCAACCAACAAGAACCACCTCAAGCATGGATTTTCGATGCATTGAACCTTGATAACCTCCCTCGATTAGCTTCTTTTGTCTTCGAGTAAGACCACATCCGTAATGTTATGATCACCCATTCTGGGAATCTCTTTTTCAGCTCGCCTCAAGCCATAACCTCACAGAACCGTTTCGTAATAAATACACATTAATAGGGATCTTGAACTCAGCAAGTCCCATTTCCCAATTCCCAAAATTTGTAATCATGGTGGCCGATGAATTATTTCATTGTCCGATATATCCGACTGTGTGGTACATGTAAATCTCCCGGTTCCATGGGATCGATGTTGGAATCCTTAATCAGAACCAATAAGAAGGATTTTAGGTCTGGAGATCCGACGCTCTTCTCTGGGGTGAATAATCCCTATACCTCTGGTACACGTAAAGAACCATTTATAATCTAGTGCTTACCATGGCAACTAGTGATTCGCTAAATTCTTACGGATCTTGCAACCTTATTGTGTTTTAACACCATGCTGACCAACCTTTCACGATGGGGAGTTCGTGATTGGAACCAGTTCCGAACCTGCTGTTGGAGATGTGAAGGTTTCTGTATGTCATGGAGTTCTGCTCCCTCGTGAGACTGGATATCAGCCGTCACACTGATGATTCGCACAGACAAATCCTTCACATTTCAGCCATTGGGCTTCTGATATAGTCGCAGAGACACTGACCTAGACCTAGTCACATATACCAATTGTATGTTGTTCTGAGAGGTATTTGTCGGCCGCCCCAATTTCTATATTCTTTGACTGCATCATCCGCACATGATACCATTTCTAGGGGAGTTATGAAAAATTTAAGAATAAAATCAGGCTTCTGACCACCATTATGCGAGTCAGAATCCGATCTCAGCATTTTCGTAACGTCAGGTTTGCTCCCAAGCTATCACTCGAACAGTCAATACAATGCTACAAGGCTCGATATCATAGCGCTACGGCATATTCGCCACGGCCAGGAATCACTTTGCATGACTTCAAACCGCAAGTCGAACCTCGAGACAGTCGACAAAATGACATAGTAAACATTCTGGAGCTTGTACGTTCAAACTTGACAGCATGGCATAATCCCGGGCCAGCACAATTCGATTTCAGAAGTAATCACACCCCACAGTAGAAAGAGACTACAATACTAAAATGCTGATATTTAAAAAATCAGGTGATGTTGTAACAACGCCTACCCTTCAAATGCTCTTGGCTATTGTCAACACATCTCTGTTGGATGATGTCTATCAAGAAGATCCGACGACTAAATCCTTCGAAGAACAGATGGCGACCATGGCTGGCCACGAGTCTGGTATGTTCGTTCTCTCAGGGACCATGGCAAACCAGGTTGCCCTCCGAGCCCATCTCACGCAACCTCCACATGCCATCCTCTGTGATAGTAGATCGCATATCATACATTGGGAAGCTGGCGGTATCGCCAGTACATGCGGAGCTATGGTTCAAGGTGTGACACCTCGCAATGGCGAATATCTTACTCTGGAAGATATAAAACGCAAGGCAGTGTTGAGTGATGATGTGCATAAATGTCCAACTCGAGTCATATCGCTCGAAAATACAATCTCGGGTCTGATTCACCCTCTTTCTGAGATTCGAAGAATTTCTAAATGGGCAAAAGCCATGGGGATAAAGCTTCATCTGGACGGTGCGCGATTGTGGGAAGCTGTTGCGGAAGGTGGAGGTAGCATAAAAGATTTCGCTAAGTGTTTTGACAGCGTCGCGCTCGATTTTGCAAAGGGATTAGGGGCTCCGATGGGAGCTATCATTGTTGGTAATGCAAACTTCATTGCACAGGGAAGAAGAATTCGGAAAGCCTTGGGTGGTGGAATGAGACAGGCTGGAGTACTAAGTGCAGCAGCAAAAGCTGCTGTAGATGGGATGTTTGGAGACGAGATGAGTGCTGCCGAAGTAGGGGCAGCAATGCGTGAGGTTCACTTCGTTGCTAAACAAGTTGCTAATATGTGGATGAGACAGGGTGGCAAGTTACGCAGAAGAGTAGAAACTAATATTGTGTGGTTAGATCTGAAAGAGGCAAATATCAGCACTGAAGAGTTCAATAGGATAGGTAGGCAATATGGTGTGAAGGTAGATGGAAGTAGGGTTGTTTTGCACTATCAAATAGGCAAGGATGCATTGAGAAGACTTGAACAGACATTCATCCATGCTTTAGGCAATGCAAAGTAACGTTTTTATGAAATGATTGATTTTACCAAATACTCGGTTTCAACCGCCTTAGAGGGCCGTAATGTGATGCGTACGGCAAATACAACAACCCCCACTCAAGCTTACATAATATTGTGATCTTTTTCTAATCTACTAGAAACTTAACTTCAGTCATGGAAATTATAGCTCTTGTATAAGAATTCTATGTTTGGGCACCTGAAACGCGAAAAACACAGAGTTAGGAAGTCAACCAAACGGTACGTAAGAGTCCAGCCCAGTCCCAATCCCTTTGCCCCAATGTTGTTCTAGCTACTTAGCTTAGGGGCGTAAGGATTACTTACTTGTAATGTTTTATAATTTACTAGTGCAAGGCATACTTGATCACGGTATAACAGGAAGGGAATCGAAGGAATGAAGAAGAAGTCGAGCAAGCAAGCACAGTGTATTCAGTTTTAGACCCACCTCCCCATGGACGTAAGTCTAGAAGGGCGATATGAAATTCGCTCTCTCTCTCTCTAGAAGTTTGTTGGATGAGAATAAACTATTGAAAGCTGGGACTTGCCCAGATTGAATAACTAAAAGGTCGTCATTTTAAATATTATTATCAATGCAGCTCTACGGAGAGATATCCTTCACCTTTTGGTTGCCATTAATTTATAAAAACTTGGTGGCAGTATTATCGTAGGCAGTGAGAAGAACGCTAGACTCCATATCAACAATCACTGGAGACTGGATGTATTTCTCTGGCGGATGCTCGCTCCTGTCACTTAGAAGTCAGAATACAGTAGGTCATTCTCACTTAAGCACAGACGAACGCCAGGATTATGGTTGCAGCATTCTCTACGCACTATTTTATTACAGAAGAATGCTGCGCAAATATTACAAGTGGCTCCATTAGGCAGTGCGCAGAGACACCCACATGATAAGCTCCTCCAAGTAAGTTGATAATTGCGTCTACAATCAAGACTCTAGATTTGCATACCAGTCGATGATCATTTGTGGTTCCTTTTGGTGAAACCAGGTTGTACTTGAATTAAGTGGTTCGCCTCTCGCTTAAGGTCGCTTATGTACGAAGGATTCTCCCTTGTTAGAATTCAGGAAGCTCGATTAGGTGTAATTAGTAGAGGGTAAATCTCTGTATTAGTTGGTGATAACTAGTAAAATTACACTACGAAGATATGGCCTTTAATATCTTTGAAATCGTTATATAATTATAAATACAATTGATATTCTGATATATTTTCTATTGTGAGAATCTGTAATTATCGATTCTAATAAGAAATCAATATAGTCTTATTATTTCAGACTGTTTAAAAACAGACTATTAGTCAATCTTATAGCCTTTATATATTTTGTAAATCTTTTCAAAAAAAGCTGTTTTATTAATATATCAGCTAGTTGATTCTGTCCAGCAATATACTAAATATACAGCCGATTTTCTTTTATCAAATCTTTTCTAATTCAGTAATATTAAAGTTTAATATATTTTGATTTTTTATTGATCTTAGCATTTTTAAACCAGTCGATTTCTGATATGTTGTCGGTAAACAGTATAGGCAAATATAGACTTTGATCAGTTATATTTTTATTATTAATATCTATTGTCAGCTTCTTTATTCAGGCAACTTTCTTTATATTACTATAAGCTGATATAATTTCTGCATATATTAAACTTAAAACAATTGATCTTTGTCTTTTTGACAATCAGTTAATAATATTTCTATATTTTATATAAACTTATTTCTGAACAGATTTTCTATTATCTTCTGTTTTTTATATTATATTAGTCTATATATTTTATAAAGAGAATTTTTTATCTATCTTGTTTTAATATAAAATCTCTATTATTTTGATTTTATTAAAATATTTTAATATATACTTTGCAAATTGATAATAGGTCTTAAATAGCTTTGATATAAAATAGGCTAATTGGCTAATATAATATAAAATATTAGATTTTGTATAGTTAGCTAAATATATTGCCAAGCCTACAATCTGTTGATATATAATTATATTGTCTTTAGTCAGTTGATTTTCTTTAAAACCTTCTTTTAGTATAATATTAGCCAAAAAGAATATTTTGGTTAAATTAGAATTTTCTATTCTTAAATATTATAATAGTTTTATTATATATAGAGTTTGATATAATCAAAGAATCCTTTTAGCTCGATTATGCTTTATTTGAAATCCGATAAAGATATTAATTTTTTTAAGATCTTTATTTTTCTAGATATTAAAAATCTTTTTTTTTATAGATTATATAGAATCTTTAAAGCCTATTATTAATATATTGTCAATAAATAATAGTATATATATATTTTTGCTAATAAAGAGATTAGAATTAATATATAATATTTTCAGGCTTAATTTATCAAAGTGAAATTTGATTATATTAAACTATTTTTTGAAAGTTTATTTTAAATTATAAAGAGCCTTATTTAATTATATATATATATATTTGTTTTTCAGCTTTGGAAATACTTTAAAAATAAATTATAGCAATTTTATATATATTTCTTTTTTTAAATCGTAAATGTTGAAAGGGTTAGCGGGGCGAGGATTTCAGCTTTGTGATCTCGGTAAGGCTCGTTAAAGCTGACCGCCTGCAATACTTGGTATAAAGCCGCTTGCTCTAGTTTACTTTCGGCTCGCTTAACTTAAGCGACTCCAGATTAGGGAAGGCGTATTGTACTAACAACCTCACGCTGCCTTCTCACTCACTAACACTTAGTAGTATAAGTATAGCGGTGCCCTTCTTCTTCTATATACACTCAAGATCCTTTCTTTCTATTACGTCGCCCGTGCCGCAGTTACAAGGCTATACCTGCATCCTCAACACTGCGCCTTCCCTGCCAAGCGCGAACAAAGAGCTCGTCTTCTATTTTGAACTCAACTGACTCCTCTTAGCTTCTGCAAACCTCGTACAATCTCGTCATTTGTTTCATAATCCTAGGGGCGGTTGGTCCGGCACAACGACACAGCTTACAAGCGAACGCATTATCTTTATCGTCTGAGAGACTTCCAACTATTGTCTCATTCTCAATTTCTCCTACTAGTAACTTTGAGCAAGGTAACTTAAGGCACAATTTACTCGCTCAAAGAATCGTACATTGCGCCTCTAGATTTACTCATAAAGATGCACAACTGCGAAATTTGTTCTGGGAAAAACATCCAAAGTTAGGGAGAGCTGCTCGCCGGAAGGCTTTCCTACTAACGAGCAACGACTATGAAGATCATTCCTTCTAGATGGTTTCAGGTAGTGCTTGATGTCTTGGGATTCAAGTCAAAGCTTTATGCGTGAAATCTGCTACTGGCCAGATTTGTGAGCGTCCTATCAAAAGGAGGCCGGTGGGAGAAACTCCCCGAGAGTACGTGATGGGCAACAGTATAGGCTCGTACAGAGACCAATGAGAAAGGGAAGCGGTTATATTTCGGTGATGCCGAAATATAATATGCAGTAGCTTGAGTTGGCGCTAGATTGTCACATATTTCGATTCAAGCACCGGCTGTATATTGCAATTCCTTGTAGGATTATGGTCACCAGACAAATTATCAAGTGGATTTATTCTAGGCACCAGTCACAGTTGTGAATCGATGGGCTAGGAGACGTTGAAGGAGTATTGGAATTGAACAGAAGCGCCAAAGGTGGGCCTCTAATAAAAACCACGGGACAGGAAAAGAAATTTGCCTTGGCCCGTGTAGTTTGAGGATTTCCTGATACTCCGCTTATTAGAATATGCACTATCAGGCAGGCGCAGCCAGGTGCTGAAGGGTCCATTTTATCTCGGCCAGAAACATTGCATGAGATCAGTGATCCTGTCTCATTCTTGGATCCAATCAGACCTCGATAGGCTGAGGGCAAGCCGAAGAAACAGGAAATGATAAACTCTAGTGTTTCTAGCATCCGCGTCAAACCCTAGGTAGTGGGCCGTTATTCTTATGCCAAACAACTATTGTAAGATACGAATATCTTGCATTGCCACGTACTACGGCAATTATGCACATCAATACTCCTTTCTCACGGCATGCGAGTCAAACACTATACATCTTACGTGAGTATCTCAGCTACTGCCTAACAGAGAACATTGCATCAAGCATAAACCCACTAAATTTGGAAGGGGCAGAGCTGAGAATCAGCGAGTAGATTTCCAAGGAGACCCATCGACCAGAGGTGGTATAAGTTGACTGTATGGCCATGCCAGAGTTCAAAATTTATCTTTATTGTACACAAAATACCATTCGATATGGCTGCTATTCAAACACCTTTCATGTCCTTCCAGCCTCAGAAGAAGTTGAAAATGTCAACAACATCACCTTTACCATCTGAACATATCTTTGATGGAGTACGGCCGTACAAGTCGCCTTACTCCATTATGCCTACGCATCGTATAGAACCAACTCACGCAATCTTGAAAGGTACAGTTAGAAATAGATATCCCCTCCTCTTGATTACGTGTCGAAACATAACTAATACATGAAGCAGCTACTACCAATGGGCTGGCGCAAGATCCGATCAGCCCTAGCCATAAGGTCGTCCCTGATACTATCGAGAAGAATGGTCAATCTGTCAATATCGACAACACTAAACCACCAGCTCTGAACTGTTCTCCAGGTATGTTGTATATACTCTGCTTTGATGACTACATCTCATACTGTAAATAGATTCTGTAATAACAGACGAGAATATGCGCATTGTTGAAGATTCCCGCCTTGATCCTATACCTGCTTGTACAAATCAAGCAGAGACGAGCTATCTGTGCTCTTTAGACTCCGAGGCTGTGAATGGAGCCGACCTCAATGCTGTTTCATCTCCATCTATGATTGAAGACCTTACCAAACAGCCACTTTTTACAGATTACGACAGTGGGCTCACACGCGATGATGTACGTGACATAGAGGGCCTATTTGACTATGGTACGAATGCATGACTATTTAAGCAATATAAGACTAATATGCAATAGAAGTGCCTGCTCTGCTTCCCGAAAATCACGATCACTGTCCGGAAAAGAGCGATCAGGACTTAGAGATCAGCAGCTCTCTACCAGTTGCAAACCAAGGAATTGAGGAACGCCTCGGAATCGCTGATGCTACATCAAAACACCAAGTTCAGTCCACCGAAGATAAAGGCTGTGGGCCGTGGCTGCCTAGTCTTAAAAGGCAATTCGTGGATGATGAACAGACTCAGTCTCCTAGACCAGAAAAATCTTCTCACATTTCCAATCCCTTGAGATTGACGACTGTAAATAGTGTAAGAAGCCAGACATCCAGCAGTGATCAGGAAAACCTCACAGAGTCCAACAACCCTATCGTTGGTCCAGGCCAAGATATCTCGACCAATTTAAATACATCGCCTCCACAACTCGACAATAATGTGTTTATGGAGCCATGCAGGTCACCAGATATTAGCAACGACGAAGAAGAAGAATATACTGTTGACGAAATACTTAATTCGCGCTATCATAATCACTCGTGGCAGTATCGGGTCTCGTGGGTAGACCACCCTCCCGACAGCCTGTGGTACCCAGAAAAAAACTTCTCCAAATGCCAACAGCTCATAATTGCATTCCATCAAAAAAGATCTTCCCAATTTGTGAAAAACCACAATGATATTACGAAAAGCACTAATGGCGAAACAATGAACCAAGACACTACTACCTCCAATAACCTCGACGATAGTACAGAAGAATCTACTGATGAAGACTATATTGATAAAAGCGACAGTGGCCCAGTTCGAACTACCAAGCGACCGAGATCTGTTAGCACCAGAAGCGCACGCCGCAGCCTGCGGAGATCTAAGAAGATTCAAGATTCCCCTATTCAGCTTACCGGTACCGACGATGGCCCACTTCCAGAAACAAAGCTGTCTATACAAGGTGAACCAATCCCTATTCGAGGGGCGCTTACATTAATGACTCATAATGGCAAAATTGTTTACTCTGTCGCGTTCTCTCAGGAATCGATAAATGACCTTCTTGATGAAAAGCAAAGATATGAGGCACCTTCCAGCTCAGAAGTAACAGCAAGCGCGGACAAGTTATACAAAAGCAAAGGCCAAGCATGTCAGTCTAGCCAAAAGAAACGCCCAAAAGTTCCGATTGATAAAGAGCTTTTACGGAGGTTAAAGGAGGACGATGACTTATCGTGGGACGACATTACAAAGTCGTTCCCCGAAAATTCCAAGAATTCTTTGCAAGCATCTTATTCTGTTCAGAAAAGAAAAAGGCAATGCTCGAAGAAAACCTAAAGTTGAGACTTCTAATCTATTAAATTGATTATTTGCTAGCACGATCAACTTATTTCGTGCAAAAGAGCTCCTGAAGCTCTGTCCCATCTCTCACATCCTTGCTATCGCGC
>Ga0247807_10000444_pt1 | contig 25760 bp, 21 predicted proteins | sample UWRJL074202C1_FD_179931 | JGI IMG/M metagenome (GOLD analysis project Ga0247807, IMG submission 179931) | Plant litter microbial communities from Arlington Agricultural Research Station in Wisconsin, United States - UWRJ-L074-202C-1 | ecosystem: Environmental > Terrestrial > Plant litter >...
TTCCACCCGCGACGTTCCTCTGGGGGCGCTGCGTGTGACCATGGACGCCCAACTCACCGAGATCCTCTCCACCGACAACGCGCCGAACGCGGGCCATTTCCTCAGCTACGCAACGGCGAAGGCTGGCAAACAAAAGCCGATTATCGCTGTAGACGACGCTCACCTCCTCGACCCACAAACCGTGGAGTGGCTGGCGAGACTCGCCAGCGATGGCGCGGTGGTGCTGTTGCTGACGTGCGCACCGGTGCCCGCCATCGATGGCCGGGAAACCAACGCCGACACGGTCCGTCTCCTCACATCGCTCTGGGTGCAGGGTCAGGCCGAGAGAGTCGACCTGGAGCCGCTGACCACGGCCGAAGCGGACGAGCTCGTCGGACAGTTCGCGCCCGGCGCGGTGTTTGACCTCGTGACGCGGTCATCGCTCCTCGATCGCAGCGGCGGCTCCCCTCTCCTGCTGCGAGAACTCACTGCAGAAGCTCTGCACCACCAATTCCTCCTTGAGGATCGCGACACCCTGTCGCCCAGCGTGGTTGAACCATCCGGCCGAATCATGGAGATGCTGCGCCATCAGTTGGCGGTCCTCAACTCCGCCCAGATCCACGGTCTTGCGCTGCTCGGACGCGTTGACGCCCTGGCCCACGCGCAGAGCCTCGCCATCTTCTCCCCCGCCGACCTGCGGGACCTGATGCACCGCGGATTTGTTCGGCGTGCGGGCTCCGGTGACGATCGCCTCATCGCGCACCAGCTTTTCGCCGAAGCCTCGATGTCCATGAGCGATCCCGCTGCTATCCGAGAACTCTCGGCACGCCTCGCACGTGTGCTTCTCGAGACACGTCAGGGCGGCCGCGCGCTCCACCCGTCGGAATCGGTGATTGTGGCCGAGTCGTGGGCAGCGTCTGCTGACCTCGCTCTCGAGATGGAGGAATGGGGCCGCGACTCTGTTGTGGAGATCCTTCTTGCCGCCGCAGACAAATGCTTCAGTTGCGGCATCCGCGAGAGTGCAATGAACTTCGCGTCCCAGGCCTATTCTCTTCGCCCCGACACCGGAACCGCGGTCGCGTATTCCCGTGCCCTGGCGAACGCGGGCAGGGTCCCGCAGGCGCTTCGCCTTCTCCATGAGGGGGAAGAGAGGATGGAGTCCCCGCGTGACGCCATCCGCCTTATTCGCTGGTGGGCCGTACTCGCGATGCGGCAGCCGATCATCTCCGACGCGCTTGAAGCGGTGATCACTCGTGCCGCAAGCTGGTTCCCGGGCGACCCCGGCCTGTCTGGCGAAGTCGAGCTGGTGATCTTGGGCGGGATGACACGCAAACGCAACCGTGAAAAGCTCGCTGTCGCCGCCGACAAAGTCGCGCAGAGCGATACATTCGACGCGTTTGCACGTATCCGTGCTGCCAGCCTTGCGGCGGCCGAATATGCGGGGCTGGGCGACGTTGCACGGGCGCGAGAACTCCTCGCACTGTGCAAAACGCTCGCCTCTGCAGGTATGCACGACAGTTCCCCCACCGCCGACATCGACGCCGATATCGAGGAGTTCAACTTCTACAGTTCGATTGTTGTGCGAACGATGGCGGGCGAGGACCAGTCCCAGCTCACCAGCGAACTCGAACAACGCGTGCGCCAGGCTCTGAACGAGCACCGCTACAGCACGCTCGGCTTCAACGGTGTCGCTGCAGCCCACCTCGCCCACTTTCGCGGAGACTTTGCGACTGCGGCGGCAGAACTTCGTGCCGCAGAGAGTCGGTTCCTCCGGTCCGACCCCTACGGGTGGCTGCCCTGGGTGAAGTGCCTGTACTCCCGGGCGTTAGCCGAGACCGGCCGGATTGACGAGGCACTCGTCAAGCTGCGTGAAGCGACAACAACCGCAGCTCGCCTCGGAACCAACGAGTGGTTCACCTTCGTCGCCGACCTCGCTGCTGCTGACCTACTGATGAAGGCCGGCGCGCCCTCGGCACGGCGGGACTTGTCGTCCGTACTGGTGCACGAGCTCGATTCCGGCGGGCCGGTGTTAAAGGCCGCCCTCCTGTTCGAGCTGTTCACCAACGGCGAGCCCGCCGCGGATATCGTCGACGAACTCGAATTGGCTGCGACATCCACCGACATACCGCTGCTTCTCGCCGCAGCACAGCGGGTTCGGGCGACAGTCGACAACAATGCAAAAGACCTCGAGACGGCGGCGGAGGCGTTTGCCGCGCTCGGCGCCTACGGGCAGGCCAGCGACGCGTATGACGCCGCTGCCGTGATGCACCGGGAAAGCGGGGACCGCAGCTCAGCGACAGCGAGCAGAGCGCGCGCCGCCGGCCTTGCCGATGCCAGCCGAAACCCTGGCGTATCCGGCGCTCCAGCGGAGTCGACGTCAACCGCAGAGCGGCTGACCGGACGGGAAAATGAAGTCGCCGTGCTCGCGGCCCGCGGCCTCAGCAACCGCGAGATCGCGCGCACCCTCTTCCTGTCCGTCCGCACGGTGGAGTCGCACCTGTACCAAGCGCGCGTCAAATTGGGCGCGGCCTCCCGGAAGGAACTCGGAGCACTGCTCAGCGTGGATCTCGCTAGTTAGAGATGTCGTCGGCGCGACGGCTGTGCACCCGCCGCGCCGACGACGTTTACTGTTCTCCGAACCCGGAATCCACCAGCGCGATGAGCGCGTCGACGGCGGCGCGGGCATCTGGCCCGGTCGCCCCGAGACCAACTGTTTTTCCCTTGCCGAGCCCCAGCGACATAATGCGCAGCAGGCTTTTGGCATCGACGCCGTTGACCGTGATCTGAGCATCAAAGGTGCTAGCCAGACGAACGAACTCGGCAGCGGGGCGTGCGTGCAATCCCGCTGCGTTCACCAGGGTGGCTGCGCCGGTAACCGACTGCTCGGTCGAGGCGGAATCAATACCGTGAGCGGGAGCCGCGTCGTCCGCTGCGGCGGCATCCGTGTCTAAGGCCTCCGCGACGGTGTGCTGTTCGACCGTCTTGTTGGCCGATTCTGCGGCCTTAACGACGTCGTCGAGCGTTCCCCCGATCTGCGCTGCCACGGCTGCGGCAATCGATCCCTCCACGAGCGGCGCGTCTGCGATCTGTACGCGCTCACGAACGTCATCGTCGACAAAGTCGAGCGCGGTTTCCGCAGTCAGAATTGCGGAACCGAGGTCGCAAAGCACCACCACGCCGCCACCGTCGTCAGCGGCGGTGATCGCCGCCGACACCGCGTCGAAACTGGTGCCGATTCCACCGTCGTCGGTTCCTCCCGCTGCGACGATACGCACACCCTCAGCCATCTGAGCCGCCAGATCGACAACTCCCTCGGCGATCTTGGATGAATGGGAGACAATCACGAGCCCTACGACCATGGTTTAGTCGCCCGTTGCGTCGACGGCGGCGCGCAAGAGCAGCGCAGACGACACTGACCCGGGGTCGCGGTGCCCGATGGCCCGCTCTCCCAGGTAGCTCGCGCGGCCCTTATGAGCTACCAGCGGATCGGTGGACTCGGCGCCCGCTTCGGCTGCATCGGCTGCCGCACGAAGAATGTCAACTTCCGACTTTCCCTCGGCCAGCGCGGCTGCTGCCGCATCAACTGCCGGTGTCCAGGCATCCACCATGGTTTTGTCGCCCACCTCAGCCTTGCCGCGCAGCACAATACCGTCGCGCGCCGCAGTGAGGAGATCGACGATGGCAGCACCGTCGAGTTCGTTTTTGCCCGCCACCGCTCCTGCGGCTTTGAGGTAGGCCGTTCCGAAGAGTGGCCCCGAGGCACCGCCAACCGTGGAAATCAGCGTCGTGGCGACGAGCTTCAGTGCGTCCGCCGGCGACGCGTCCTCCGGCAGATCAGCGATCTTTTTGATCACCGCGGAGTAGCCACGGTCGAGGTTCTCTCCGTGGTCCCCATCACCGATGGCCCGGTCGAGTGTGATCAGTGCCACTCGATTCTCGGCAATAACGTCTGCACTGCGTGCGACCCAGGCTCGTGCCCAAGTGATACCTAAAGCCATGGATTTACTTACCTTCCCCAGCGGAGAGCGGCGGTCTGCACGGGCGCATCCCACAGCTCTTCCAGTTCATTGTCGAGCTTGAGCAGGGTGATGGATGCTCCCTGCATTTCCAGGCTCGTAACAAAGTTACCGACAAGCGAGCGCTTGACGGTGATCCCGCGCTCGGCGAGCACTTCCGCTGCGCGGCGGAACACAATGTAGAGCTCTACCTGCGGAGTGCCACCCATTCCGTTGACGAGCAGCAGCACCTCGTCGCCGTTCGCATAGGGAAGGTCTTCGAGGATGGGACCGAGCAGCCGATCGACGATCTGGTCGGCAGGTTCGAGCTTGATTCGCTCACGTCCAGGCTCGCCGTGGATGCCGATACCGATCTCGATCTCATCGTCCGCGAGCGTAAAGCTGGGTTCTCCGGCATGCGGAACCACGCATGGCGTCAGGGCAACGCCCATCGACCGAGTCTGGGCGTTCACTCGGGTTGCAATGTCGGCGACCGCGTCGAGTGAGTCCCCACGCTGGGCTGCTGCACCCGCGATTTTCTCCACCAACACGGTGCCAGCAACACCACGACGACCCGCCGTATACAGGGAATCCTTCACCGCAACATCGTCGTTGATGATCACGGTGCGAACGGTGACCCCGTCGGCCTCGGCGAGATCGGCAGCCGTTTCGAAGTTGAGAACGTCACCCGTGTAGTTCTTGACGATCTGCAGAACACCAGCGCCGCCATCGGCTGCCAGCGCAGCCGCGAGAATCGGGTCGGGTGTCGGAGAGGTGAAGACCGGGCCGGGAACTGCAGCATCGAGCATCCCGAATCCCACAAATCCGCCGTGGAGCGGCTCATGCCCGCTGCCACCACCGCTGATGAGTGCGACCTTCCCGCTCACGGGTGCATCGGCACGAACGATGTAGATGGGGTCAAACACCACCTTGACAATGTCCGAATGCGCGGCAGCAAATCCTGCGGCCGCTTCGTCGACGACATTCTTGGGGTCATTGATGAGTTTTTTCATAGTTAGGCCCTTTCCGGCACTGCGATGTGTACGAAAATAGCTGGCACCGGCGGACATCCGCCTACCACTGCCCTCAACCTACGCGCATCCGGGGAGGAGGATAAGCCGCACTGGTAAGAATCGCCAAGCCACTGTATTCGCACCGAGACAGCGCGCTAGGGTGGTGAGCAATCCCCTTGAATGGGGTGGCGCGCGGAATCTCAGCGCTGAAAAAACTTAGGACGGTCAACGTGGATCTCGGAACCATCTTTCTTTCGGAAGCAGTGGGCACTGCAATGCTGGTGCTCCTCGGCTGTGGTGTGGTGGCTAACGTCGCCCTCGCTAAAACGAAGGGTAATAACGGCGGATTTTTGATGGTCAACTTCGGCTGGGGCCTCGCGGTCTTCGCCGGTGTCACCGTCTCGTACTCGTCGGGCGCCCACCTCAACCCCGCCGTCACCCTCGGCCTCTGGGCTAGCGGCGCTGACCTCAGCTTCGCTCAAATCCTCATTTACATTCTGGCTCAGTTCGTCGGAGCATTTATTGGCGCCGTCATCGTCTGGGCTGCGTACAAGCAGCACTTCGACGACGAACCCCTCGCGGCCAACAAACTCGGCGTGTTCTCGACGGGTCCGGCCATTCGCAGCACCGGCTGGAACCTCATTACCGAGATCATCGGCACCTTTGTGCTGGTCTTTGTTGTAGTTGGCTTCGGACGCGTTGGCGACACCGACCTCACAGTGCCGTCTGGTCTTGCCGCCCTCGGTGCCCTGCCTGTTGCCCTACTCGTTGTTGTTATCGGTACGTCTCTTGGTGGTCCGACCGGGTACGCGATCAACCCTGCACGTGACCTTGGCCCGCGCCTCGCGCACGCTGTTCTTCCCATCGCCGGCAAGGGAACAAGCGACTGGAGCTACTCCTGGATCCCGGTCATCGGCCCCGTCATTGGTGGACTGCTCGGTGGTCTCGCGGCCATCCCGCTTCTCCCCCTCATGTAACAACTCCGGCGCCGCACCCCACCGCGCCGAGAACCCACTTCCCCGTCTACGTCACGAAAACAGCTGCGCTACCGCGCGGCACCAACGAAGGAGTTAATTTCCGTGAGCGAATACATCGTCGCGATCGACCAGGGCACCACAAGCACCCGGGCAATCGTTTTTGACCACTCTGGATCGATCGTCTCGTCTGGCCAGAAAGAGCACGAACAGATCTTCCCGCGCGCCGGATGGGTCGAGCACGATCCCGCCGAGATCTGGGACAACACTCGTGAGGTCATCGGCCAGGCGCTCTCGCGCGCCGACATCACTCGCCACGACGTCGTTGCAGTGGGAATCACCAACCAGCGTGAGACTGCCGTTGTCTGGGACAAAACGACCGGCAAGCCGGTGTACAACGCCATTGTGTGGCAAGACACCCGTACACAGGACATCGTCGACCGCCTCGCTTCTGATGGTGGAGTCGACCGCTTCAAGGAGAAGGTCGGGCTTCCGCTTGCCACCTACTTCTCAGGCACCAAGATCGTCTGGATCCTCGAGAACGTCGAAGGAGCACGCGAGAAGGCCGAAGCCGGCGACCTGCTGTTCGGCACCACCGACAGCTGGGTCACCTGGAACCTCACGGGCGGCATCGACGGCGGTGTGCACGTGACTGACGTCACCAACGCCTCGCGCACCCTCTTTATGGACCTCAAAACACTGCAGTGGGACGACGAGATCCTCGAGATCTTCGGTGTTCCCAAGTCAATGCTCCCCGAGATCAAGAGCTCCTCCGAGGTCTACGGCGAGGTCGAATCCTCCAGCCTTCTCCGTGAGGTCCCCGTCGCCGGAATTCTCGGTGACCAGCAGGCAGCGACCTTCGGCCAGGCCGCATTCGACACCGGCGAGTCGAAAAACACCTACGGCACCGGTAACTTCCTCATCTTCAACACGGGCGAGGAGATCATCCACTCCAAAAACGGCCTGCTCACCACGCTCGGGTACAAGCTCGGCGACGCCCCGGCGCACTACGCGCTCGAGGGTTCCATCGCCGTCACCGGGTCGCTGATCCAGTGGCTGCGTGACAACATCGGCCTCATCTCGTCCGCTCCCGAGATCGAGACACTCGCCAAAAGTGTCGATGACAACGGTGGCGTCTACTTCGTCCCTGCCTTCTCCGGTCTCTTCGCGCCGTATTGGCGGTCGGATGCTCGCGGCGCACTTGTCGGACTGACGAGGTTCGTCAACAAGGGCCACATCGCCCGGGCGGCCTTGGAAGCAACCGCATTCCAGACCCGAGAGGTTCTCGACGCAGTCAACGCCGATTCCGGGGTGGACCTCACCGAGCTCAAGGTCGACGGCGGAATGATCGCCAACAACACCCTGATGCAGTTCCAGGCCGACATCATTGGTGTGCCGGTCGTCCGCCCCGTTGTGGCCGAGACGACGGCGCTCGGCGCGGCCTACGCTGCGGGACTCGCGGTCGGGTTCTGGAAGGACCTCGACGACCTGCGCAAGAACTGGCAGGAAGACAGCCGCTGGGAGCCGAAGATGGACGAGGACGAGCGCGCGCGCCAGATCCGCAACTGGAAGAAGGCCGTCACCAAGACCTTCGACTGGGTCGACGAAGACGTTCTGTAACCACCTCAACGGTGTTGTAAACGCAACGTCGCTGTAAACGCTACGTCGCTGTATCACTACACAGAGAAGCGCACCACGGGATTCCCGTGGTGCGCTTCTGCGTTGGCTTCGTTACTGCGGCGGATCAGCGTGCGTTGGTCGCGACGATCCACTGCTCGAGTTTGGCCAAAGCGGCACCGGAGTCAATCGCTTCGGCGGCGACAACGAGCTTGGCGCGCATCCGCTCGACAAACGGCGTCCGCACCAGGTCGGCGTCGTTCGCCAGGTCAAAGGCCACTAATCCGGCCGCGGCGTTGAGGAGCACAACATCGCGCACCGGACCGGTCTCGCCCGACAGCACCGCGCGGGCTACACCGGCGTTGTACACGGGGTCTTTGCCCAGCAGCGCCTCGATGGGTGCACGCGGAATGCCAAGGTCGAGCGGGTCGAGGTCGTGCTCGGTGACCGAACCACGCGACACCTCCCAGACGTGACTGTGGCCGGTGGTCGTGAGTTTGTCGATGCCGTCATCTCCGCGGTACACCAGCGCCGTGGCACCGCGCGTCTGGAAGACGCCAACAACGAGCGGAACACGGTCGAGGCTCGAGACTCCCACCGCTGAGGCCTCGGGACGCGCCGGGTTGCACAGCGGTCCGAGAATATTAAAGAGAGTCGAGATTCCGAGTTCTCGACGGGTCGGCCCTGCGTGGCGGAACCCCGGGTGGAAGAGGGCCGCGTTCGCGAAACTGATTCCCGTCTCGCCCAGCACTTCTGCTGCCCGCTCAGGAGTAATGGTGATGTCGACACCGAGCGCCGTGAGCACGTCGGAGGCTCCCGAGGCCGAACTGGCGCCACGATTGCCGTGTTTGAGCACCGGCACTCCCGCAGCGGAGCAGATCACCGACGCGACCGACGAGATGTTCAAAACCGCGCCATATGGGTCTCCCCCGGATCCGACAATGTCAAGGATCATGGGATCGACCTCGATCGGAAGAGCATTCGCGAGCACAGCATCCCGGAACCCGACGATCTCATCGACGGTCTCTCCCTTGATGCGCAGAGCTACTAACAACCCCGCCAATTGGGCGGAAGTCGCCTCTCCTGCCATCACACTCTGCATGGCCCATGTGGCTTCTCTGACTGAAAGATCTGAGCCTTCTACAAGAACGCTGAGAACGTGTGGCCAGGTGAGAACAGTAGACATGTTCAAAATCCTATCGATTGGGGCGCGCCTAGCCCCCCGAATGGGCATCAATAGGGTCTTTGTACTCCATAATGGGAGAGTGACGAGCACCTCTCTAGCGCGACCGGTCGGCGCCCCAATTGTTAATCGTCCGAGCCCTGTTGCGGTTGGAACAATCGTTTGGCTCGGAAGCGAAGTTATGTTTTTCGCGGGTTTATTCGCGATTTACTTCACTTTGCGATCCACTTCGCCTGAATTGTGGGAGATGCAGAGCGACAAGCTCAATCTCACCTTCTCGGGTATCAACACCGCGATTCTTGTGGCGTCGTCGTTTACCTGCCAGATGGGCGTCTTTGCCGCCGAACGTCTTCAGGCTAAGCGCAAGAGCTGGAAGATCTCCGAGTGGGGAATGGTGGAGTGGTTCTTCGTCACATATGTGATGGGTGCCATCTTTGTTATCGGTCAGGTCTACGAGTACGCACTCCTCGTCAGCGAGGGTGTGAGCCTCAGCTCCGACTCGTACGGTTCGGCGTTCTACCTCACCACCGGTTTCCACGGACTCCACGTGACCGGCGGTTTGATCGCCTTCCTCCTCATCATTGGTCGCGGGTATGCCGCCAAGAACTTCGGGCATAAAGAAGCCACGAGCGCAATCGTCGTCTCGTACTACTGGCACTTCGTCGACGTGGTGTGGGTTGGCCTCTTCGCCGTCATCTACCTCCTGAAATAGAAGCGGAACAGACAACAGCATGGCGAAGTCCACTATTAAGAACCGTAAGAGCCGAGCAGGCCGCAGGTCTCCTCTTGCCTCCATCGCGCTTATCACCATCGGGTTGTTGAGCACGGGTGGGGCGTACGCGCTCTTCACCACCTCGGCGACCGCAGACACCACCGCGGCCCACGAACAGCTCGTTGATGACGGTTCAAAGCTTTTTGCGGCTAACTGCGCCACCTGCCACGGTCTCGACCTGGCCGGTGCCGACGGCGGTCCTTCCCTTCTCGGCGTTGGCGCCGCGTCGGTCGAGTTCCAGGTAGCGACCGGACGTATGCCCATGGCACAGTCCGGCCCGCAGGCCGAAGAGAAGCCCCCGCAGTTCACCACTGCACAGATCGAGGCGCTCTACACCTACGTCGCTGCCCAGGCACCCGGCCCCGGTATCCCCGACGAGGAGCTCACTGCTGGCGACGGCGACGCAGCCATCGGTGCCGAACTCTTCCGCATCAACTGCGCAATGTGCCACAACGTGGCTGGCGCGGGTGGTGCCCTCACCGAGGGCAAGTTCGCTCCCTCGCTCGCTGGTGTCTCAGGACAGCACATCTACGAGGCCATGCTCACCGGCCCGCAGAACATGCCTGTCTTCAACGACAACAACATCACGCCCGAAGACAAGGCCAACATCATCACGTACCTCAAGTACCTCGATGACAACCCGTCGGTCGGTGGACTCGACCTGGGCAACCTCGGTCCCGTCTCTGAGGGCCTCTTTATTTGGATCTTCGGACTGGGCTCGATCGTGGCAATCACGATCTGGCTGACGGCCCGCTCAAACTAACTCGGATAACTACCAGTTCAGAAATACGACGCTTACGCGTTGGTCGAAGGGAAGAGAATGGCACAGCACGACGACGGTGTTGCCGCTCCGGATGGCGTAGCCGTTCCGGATGGCGCACACACCGCTGCCGGCTCGGCGATTGTGACGACACACGCCCGCGAGGTATCGCCGGGACTAGCAGTGGTGCCGTCGGACGGTCTTCAGAACCCCGGCTTCCCTCCGCACCGCCCCCGTCTCACGGATACTGATCCGAAGAAGGACAAGCGCGCGGAACGCCAGGTCTCTGGTCTGTTCTACCTGTCGATTGTTGGCAGCATCTTTGCCGTCGCGGCCTACATTGCGTTCCCCATCGTTCCCGGTGACATGGCGTCGGTGCGGATGAACACCCTGATGCTCGGTCTGGGCATCACTCTCGGCCTGCTCGGAATAGGCATCGGAGCCGTCCACTGGGCCAAGGCGTTGATGAGCGACGTTGAAATCGTTGAACAGCGTCACGGAACCCGTGGAACCGACGCGACCCGCGCAAAGGCCGTCGAGGTCTTCACCCTCGGCAACAAGGAGTCCGGTTTCGGCCGCCGCTCCCTCATCCGCAACTCCCTCATCGGCGCACTGGTGCTCACACCGATCCCCGCGGTCGCGTTGTTCCGCGACCTCGCTCCGGCTGAAGACCCGGTTGCGTTGCTCAAGCACACGATGTGGGCCAAGGGCACACGCCTGACCCGCGACCCCAGCGGAACACCGATCAAGGCATCCGATGTCACGCTCGGATCCGCGTTCCACATCATCCCCGAGGGACTCAACGACTCCGAGCACAAGCTCGAAGAAAAGGCCAAGGCCGCGGTGCTGTTGATGCGCCTGCGTCCCGAAGACCTCACCGAATTGCCGGAACGGGCAAGCTGGTCCTACGACGGCATTGTTGCCTACTCGAAGATCTGCACCCACGTCGGCTGCCCCGTGGCTCTGTACGAACAGCAGACGCACCACCTGCTGTGCCCGTGCCACCAGTCACAATTCGACGTCGCCAACCACGCCGAGGTTATCTTCGGTCCGGCAAAGCGCGCGCTTCCCCAGCTGCCCATCGCGGTAGACAGCGAGGGATACCTCATCGCCCAAAGCGATTTCCTTGAACCCGTCGGACCCAGCTTTTGGGAGCGTGAGCTTAATTGACAACCACCGACACTCCGACGCAGGAGGCCCGCCCCACCGCGGTAGCCCCCTCGCGCGGATCCCGTTTTACGGGAGCAGCAGCTAACTACATCGACGAACGAACCAGCATCTCGGGTCTAGTGAAAGAGGTCGGTCGCAAGATCTTCCCCGATCACTGGTCGTTTATGCTCGGCGAGGTCGCCCTCTACAGCTTTGTAGTGATCCTGCTCTCCGGCACATTCCTGACGTTCTTTTTCCAGGCCTCCATGGTCGAGGTGCACTACGACGGTTCATACGTTCCGTTGAAGGGCATCGCAATGTCGGCAGCAATGTCGTCGACTCTGGATATCTCCTTCGATATCCGTGGTGGCCTCCTGATGCGCCAGGTCCACCACTGGGCAGCACTACTTTTTGTTGCCTCCATCGGCCTTCACATGCTCCGCGTGTACTTCACCGGCGCATACCGCAAGCCTCGTGAGATCAACTGGCTCATCGGTTTTGTTCTGTTCATTCTTGCGATGGCAGAGGGCTTCACCGGCTACTCGCTCCCCGACGACCTGCTCTCCGGTAACGGACTGCGCATCATCGACGGAATGGTCAAGGGAATCCCGGTCGTTGGTACCTGGATCTCCTACCTCCTCTTCGGCGGCGAGTTCCCGGGCGTCGACATCGTGTCGCGGCTCTACGTGCTGCACATCCTGATCCTGCCGGCGATCCTCGTCGCGGCTCTGGGTGTCCACCTGTTGCTGCTCATCATCAACAAGCACACTCAGTTCGCTGGCCCCGGCAAGACCAACGACAACGTTGTTGGTGTGCCGATCATGCCCGTGTTCGCAGCGAAGGCCGGTGGATTCTTCTTCATCGTCTTCGGTGTGATCACCCTCATCGCCGCGACTGTCACGATCAATCCGATCTGGAATTACGGACCGTACGACCCCTCTCCCGTATCCGCCGGTACCCAGCCTGACTGGTACATCGGATTCGCCGACGGCGCGCTGCGACTCGTTCCGCCGGGACTCGAGTTTGTGATCTTCGGTGCAACCGTCTCGATGAACATCCTCATCCCGCTGGTCGGCCTCGGTCTCTTCATCGCCGTTGTTGCCTTCTACCCGTTTATCGAAGCGTGGATCACCGGCGACAAGCGCGAGCACCACATCGCCGACCGTCCCCGCAACGCACCGGCCCGCACCTCCATCGGTGCAGCGGGTGTGACGTTCTACGCGGTGCTCTGGGCGGCTGCAAGCTCGGACCTCATCGCCACGCACTTCTACGTGTCGATCGAGAGTGTCATCCACACTCTGCAGGCCCTGCTCTTCATCGGCCCTGTCGTCGCCTACCAGGTCACCAAACGCGTGTGCATCGCCCTGCAGAAGAAGGACCGGGAGATCGCTCTCCACGGCTTCGAAAGCGGACGTATCGTTCGTCTCCCCGGCGGCGAGTACATCGAGGTGCACGAGCAGCTCGACGAGTACGAGCGTTGGAAACTGGTCAGCTACAACGAGTACAAGCCGTTGATGATTCGCCCCAACGCGAACGGCAAGATCAGCGCTGTGCAGCGTGTTCGCGCAAGCCTCTCCGGCTGGTTCTTCGAGGACCGAATCTCTCCGGTCACCGGAACCGACGTGGAGAAGTCGCACAACGAGGGACACTAAGCCCTCCGGTACCACGCAATAAAGCCCGGCCCGCCCGAGTCGCACACAGTGCGAATCTCAGGCGGGCCGGGCTTTTGTGTTGTCCCCTCCCCCACCGCACGCGCAGCGCTAGGGAAGAAGACCGCAAAAGTTCTAGTCGAAGATGGGCCCCACGGTGCGTGAGCGCTTGATCTCGAAGAATCCCTCGTACGAGGCCACGGCTACTACCCCGTCCCACAGCGCAACGGCCTGCTCGCCCTTGGGAGCGGGGGAAATCACCGGGCCGAAGAAGGCCACGCCGTTGACGGCGATAACGGGTGTACCAACGTCTTGGCCGACACGGTTGATGCCCTCGAAGTGACTGGCGCGCATCTGCACGTCGTACTCGTCGGAGTCGGCGTATCGTGCCAGGTCGGCAGGTAGTCCTGCAGCCTCCAGGGCGGCCGCTATGACGGCGTCTACGTCCGTTTGTGCTCCGGGGTGGATCTGTGTGCCGAGCGCGTCGTAGAGCGGCTTGACCGCGTCCTGGCCGTGGATCTCTTTGACAGCGGCGACAAGTCGCGTATACCGAAGGGCGCGCGGGAAGAAGGCGCGGTATTCCTCGCTAACGTCATTGTTCTCGTTGAGGACAGCGAGACTCATGATGTTCCAGGTGACGTCGAGGTCACGGAGCTTGGCCACCTCGTCCACCCAGCGGGAGGTCATCCACGCCCAAGGGCACGAGGGGTCGAACCAGAATTCTACGGAGGTTGTTTCGGCAGTCATCTCTCAAGCCTAGGGTGCCCGCGCCTCGCGCACGTGTGGGGTCACGGTGCAGATAACAGGAGCGGGGTTAACCGCAAATGGTGTGGACCCCCGAAGAGGCCCACACCATTGATCCGCCGAAGCGAAGGTGATTGATGCTTAGTGGCCGAAGTATCCGCGGTGGTACTCGTAGACCCATCCGACCAGGCTGATGATTCCGATTGCAGCCGCAATGAATGCGATCCACACACCGATGGCGACACCGAGGAACAGCAGGGCTGCGGCGGCGGCGAGCATAATCGGCCACCAGCTCCACGGGCTGAAGAAGCCCTGTTCGGCTTCTCCATCATCGATGTTGGCGTCGAGGCGATCTTCGGGGAGCGCGCCGCCCTGGGCCTTGAAGACCCGGCTGACGTAGAACGCGATAAAAACGGACAGGATGCCTACAAGCGCGAGGCCGATGGTGCCGACCCACTCGATGTAACCGGTGTTGACGTCAAGGAGACCCCAGATTGTGTACGCAGCACAGGCGGCGAAACAGAATCCGGCAAGAATCCAGAACAGACGAATTGTTGCATTCACGGAGGAGTTACTTCACCTTCTCGTCGGCACGGTCGTAGACGGGCGCATCAGGTGCGTCCTTCAGCGGGCCAATGCCGCTGGGCATCTCGGCCTCGGGGTGGTGCAGGTCGAACGCCGGCGATTCCGAACGGATACGAGGGATCGAAGTGAAGTTGTGGCGCGGCGGCGGGCAGGACGTAGCCCACTCGAGCGAACGGCCGTAGCCCCACGGGTCATCAACGGTGACCTTCGCACCACGGCGAGCCGTGATGTAGACGTTGTAGAGGAACGGCAGCATCGACACGCCGAGCAGCATCGCGCCAACGGTGGACAGCTGGTTCATCCAGGTCACACCGTCCCCCTCGAGGTACGTGGCGTACCGACGAGGCATTCCCTCTACTCCGATCCAGTGCTGGATCAGGAAGGTGGTGTGGAAGCCGATGAACAGCAGCCAGAAGTGGATTTTGCCCAGCTTCTCGTCGAGCATCTTGCCGGTCCACTTGGGCCACCAGAAGTAGAAGCCGGCGAACATGGCGAATACAACGGTTCCGAACACCACGTAGTGGAAGTGGGCCACAACGAAGTAGCTGTCAGAGACGTGGAAGTCGAGGGGCGGCGACGCGAGGATAACGCCGGTCAATCCACCGAAGGTGAACGTGATGAGGAACCCGATGGCCCACATCATGGGCGTCTCGAAGGTCACGGAACCGCGCCACATGGTGCCGATCCAGTTGAAGATCTTTACACCGGTGGGAACCGCGATCAACATCGTCATCAGGGAGAAGAACGGCAGCAACACCGACCCGGTGACATACATGTGGTGCGCCCACACCGTTACCGACAGTGCAGCAATTGCGATGGTTGCGTAAACGAGGGTTTTGTATCCGAAGATCGGCTTGCGGCTAAACACCGGGAAGATCTCCGACACGATGCCGAAGAACGGCAGCGCGATGATGTAGACCTCGGGGTGGCCGAAGAACCAGAACAGGTGCTGCCAGAGGATCACTCCACCGTTCGCCGCGTCATAGATGTGCGCGTCGAAGACACGGTCTGCGCCGAGGGCCAGGAACGCCGCTGCCAGAACGGGGAACGCCATGATCACGAGGATCGAGGTGACCATGATGTTCCAGGTGAAGATGGGCATACGGAACATGGTCATACCGGGGGCACGCATCGTGATGATGGTGGTGATGAAGTTCACGGCGCCGAGGATGGTACCGAACCCGCTGAGAGCGAGGCCGAACACCCATAAGTCGCCACCCATTCCCGGGGTGAACGTTGTGCTCGATAGTGGCGCGTACGCCGTCCATCCGAACGATGCTGCACCCTGCGGGGTCAGGAACCCGGCGACCGCGATGAGCGAACCGAAGCTGTAGAGCCAGTACGCGAAGGCGTTGAGGCGAGGGAACGCCACGTCGGGTGCACCGATCTGCAGCGGCATCAGGACGTTGGCGAAACCCGCGAACAGCGGCGTCGCGAACATCAGCAGCATGATCGTGCCGTGCATCGTAAAGAGCTGGTTGTACTGCTCCTTGCTCTGGACGATTTCCAGGCCGGGAGCAAACAGCTGCGCGCGAATGACCAAGGCCATCACTCCGCCGAGGCAGAAGTAGAGGAACGAGGTGATCAGGTACATGTACCCGATGGTTTTGTGGTCGGTCGAGGTGACCCAGTTGACCAGCACACTTCCCTTACGCCCGACGGACGGCGAGACACCATTGATGGTCTCCGTACCGCCCACGGTTGGTCGACTCAGTGTTGTTGTCATCACTCAGTTTCCTCGTCGCCCGTGCCGGAGACTCCCGGCAGATTCTGGTTCACGTTGTAGTCGAGGCCCAGCTGGCCCTCGAAGCCGGCATCACGCTGGCTCTCGATGTACGCGTCGTAGTCCGCCTGCGAGACGACCTTCACCTGGAAGAGCATCAGCGAGTGGTACTCCCCACACAGCTCGGCACACTTGCCGGCGTAGGTGCCGATCTTCTCGGGGATGAAGTACATGTAGTTGGACCGGCCCGGAAGCATGTCCTTTTTGTACAGGAAGTCGATAACCCAGAACGAGTGCGCGACGTCGCGAGCCTCGATCTTGATCTCAACCTTTTTGTCGACCGGAAGGTACAGGGTCGGCAGCGTGTCGGGGTCGATTTCGTTGGCTTCGCCGCGCTCCTGCGCCTGGATGCCCGCGCTGTACACGTCTTCGTCGACGTAGTTGAAGTCCCACGCCCAACGCTTACCGATGACTTCAATCGAGACATCCGGATTGGCAATCGGCTTCTCAATCTCTGCCTGGTCCCGCGCGGTGAACGCGAAGAATCCCAGGACGAGGATGAGCGGGACGATCGTATAAAAAATCTCGATCGGCAAGTTGTACCGCATCTGCACAGGCAGACCGGTTTGACCTTTGCGGCGGCGGTAGACAACAGCGGCCCAGAGGATGAGACCCCAGGTCAGCACACCCACGGCGAGCAGGACGATCCACGATGTGGTCCAGAGACCCGCGATCCTGTCTGTGTGGTTTGTGACTCCCGGCTCGCCCGGCAAGAAGCCGCGCAACTGCTCGGGACTACAACCGGCAAGGCCGATTGTGATTGCAACCGCGATGGGGATTGCTACCCATCGAAGACGGCGGTTAGAGCGCACCTGAGACCTCTCGGATGTTACGGACTGATTCTGGATCAGTCTATAACCCGGCTGAGCGTGGATAGATCCCTCCACGCCGCCGGAAGAGACGAAAGTCCCGAGGAATATGATTCCCCGGGACTTTTGTCGATCAATTCTTAGTTAGTGGAAGCTGTCTCCACACGCGCAGCTGCCGCCGGCGTTGGGGTTGTCGATGGTGAAACCCTGCTTCTGGATGGTGTCTTCGAAGTCGATCGATGCACCATCGAGGTACGGAACGCTCATCTTGTCGACAACAACCTCGACACCCTCGCCGAAATCAACCGTGGCGTCGCCGTCGAGCGTGCGCTCGTCGAAGTACAGCTGGTAAATGAGGCCGGAGCAGCCACCAGGCTGAACGGCGACACGCAGGCGAAGGTCGTCGCGACCCTCCTGCTCCATGAGGCTGCGCACCTTGAGGGCAGCCGTATCCGTCAGCCCAACACCGTGTGCAGCGGCGGGGGTCGCGGTCTCAGCGAATGTGGTGTCGGTCATACGGCTCTCCTCAGGACGAAAATCTTTTCCAACTCTACGCTCGTGAGTTGAGCTTTGCGAGCAAAACGGCCTCAGTGAGGATCGCTCTGCGGAAAACACCCAGGTGGAGCGACTCGTTGGGGCTGTGCGCACGGGTATCAGGGTCTTCCACCCCGGTCACCAGGATCTGCGCGTCGGGGAACTGCTCGACGAGGTCGGAGATAAAGGGGATCGAGCCGCCGATGCCTGTTTCCACGGCATCCACCCCCCATCCTTCACGCATGGCGTCTTTCGCCTCGGCGACTGCCCATCCGCTGGTGTCTACGAGGAAAGGGTTACCGCGGTCGGCGTCGGAGATCTCGAGGTGCGCTCCGAACGGGGCATTGGCCTCGAGGTGGGCCTGAAGGGCGGCGAACGCGTCGTCGCCGGTCTGGCCGGGTGCGATGCGGGTGCTGACCCGCACGGTGACGCTGGGGGTGAGGGTGTTGGAGGCGTTAACGACGGTCGGCGCGTCGATTCCCGTGACGGTGATGGCGGGTTTCATCCACAGTCGGCCGAGCACGGGACCGGTTCCCACCGACGACACACCGTCGAGGAGGGCAGCCTCCTCGCGCAGGCGATCCTCGCTGTAGTCCGGTGTCTCTGCGTCGTGGGAGGTCAGCCCGGCGACGGCCACCGAGCCGTTGTCGTCCCAGAGGGTCGCGAGCAGCTTGATGGTCGCGAGCATCGCATCTGGAGCCGCTCCCCCAAACATGCCGGAGTGCGAGGCGTGGTCGAGAGTCGACACCTTCAGTTTGAAGGTGACGTTGCCGCGGAGGGCGACCGTCAGCGAGGGGGTAGAGGTGTCCCAGTTGTCAGAGTCGGCAACAACGATGACGTCGGCGGCGAGTTGGTTGTGGTGCTGGGTGAGGAAATTCGTGAACGAGCGGGAGCCGAACTCTTCCTCTCCCTCGATGAAGGCGACCAGGCCGAGATCAAAGTCCGGTCCGACGGCGTCGACAAAGGCGCGGATGGCGGCGACGTGCGCCATCACTCCCGCCTTGTCGTCCGCAGCGCCGCGTCCGTAGAGGCGATCGCCGCGTGAGGTGGGCTCGAAGGCGGGCGACTCCCAGTCCTCGTCCTTTCCGGGAGGCTGCACGTCGTGGTGGGCGTAGAGAAGGATGGTCGGCCGTCCGGCACGGGCGGCGCGCGTCGCGAGAACCGCAGGGTGGCCAAGGGTAGTTGTCTCGCCGATGGGCGCGCGAGCGATTTCTACGGAGTCGAAAACACCGAGGTCGTCGAAGAGTGCCTTGACGGCGTCCGCACTGGCGGCAACATGGGCCGGGTCAAAACCGTCCCAGGAAACCGAGGGGATGCGCACAAGGGCTCCGAGATCGGCGACCGCACGGGGAAAACCGTCCTGAACGGACTCTCTCAGCGCGTCGGTGGTGGAAAGTGGCTGGGGATTGTCCGTCGGTGGCAGCTCAAAATCGGTCATGGAGGTAATCTTAAGTCGACACCGACGCAAGGACGAACCGTGGCTAAAACGACGAGCACACCCGAGGTAACACCCGACCAGGAACTCGAGCGCGCTTCGAGCAAGGGCCGGCCCACCCCCACACGCCGTGAGCGGGAGGCTGAGCGCAAGCGCCCCCTGGTCTCCAACGACCGTGCGGAAGCCCGCCGCCAGGCTCGCGCCGCGGGTCAGATCCAGCGCGAAAAGGCTCGCATTGGTATGGCCAACGGTGAAGAGCGCTACCTTCCGATGCGCGACCGCGGCCCCCAGAAGAAGTTTGTGCGTGACTACATTGACGCGCGCTTCAGCGTTGGTGAGGCACTGATCCCTCTTATGCTCGGTGTCATCGTTCTGACCTTCTTCCCGCAGGTGATTGTGCAGACCATTGGTCTCATCGCCCTCTGGGTCTTCTTCGCCGTCGCCGTCATCGACTGCTTTGTTGTAGGGCTCATCGTGAAAAAGAAGCTTGCCGCGAAGTTTGGCGAGACCCGCGTCGAGAGTGGTGTGCGCTGGTACGCCGCGATGCGCGCGCTGCAGCTGCGTGTGATGCGGATGCCCAAGACGCAGGTCGCCCGCGGCGCCTACCCCGAGTAGTCCCCTCTCCACTTCTTCGCAGGAGACCCGCACACCGATCGGTGTGCGGGTCTTCTTTTTGTTCGCGTTGGGTGGCTGCGGTGCCGAACGGTGCACATGGACTCCGTGACGTTCGGCCGTGCTTGGCAGTTAAGCGGACGGGATGCGCGCGAGCGCCCGGTTGACCTGGCGTGCCCACAGCGGGCCGAGGTAGATAAACGCGGTGTAGCCCTGGACGAGGGTTGCACCAGCGCGAAGTCGCTCGGCGACATCCGCCCCCGTCTCCACTCCCCCAACGGAGATCACGCAGAAGTCCGTGGGAACCACGGTGCGGATAAGTTTCAGCACCTCGAGTGCCCGGGCAGCCAGCGGTGCACCGGACAGCCCGCCTGCGCCTGCCGCCTCAACGGTGGCGGCATCGGTGCGCAGGTTCTCGCGCGAGAGCGTGGTGTTCGTGGCGATGATGCCGGACAGTCCCAGTCGCACGGCGAGCTCGGAGATCCGGGCCACTTCGTCGTTGGTGAGGTCGGGAGCGATTTTCACCAGCACGGGGGTGGAGCCTGCGGCATCCCGAACGGCAGTCAACAACGGTTCGAGGCGATCGAGTTCCTGCAGCCCGCGAAGGCCCGGAGTGTTCGGCGAGCTGACGTTGACGGCCAGGTAATCGGCGGACGGTGCGAGCAGACGTGTGCTCTCGAGGTAGTCGGCGATGGCATCGTCGACCTCGACCACGCGGCTTTTGCCGATGTTGACCCCGATGACGGGGCGATCCCGGCGGGCGGCCACGGCGGCGATGCGCGGCGCGGCGGCAGCGGCTCCCCCGTTGTTGAAGCCCATCCGGTTGACTACGGCGCGGTCAGGGATCAGGCGGAACAGGCGCGGGCGCTCGTTGCCGGGCTGCGCACGCGCCGTCAGGGTGCCGACCTCAACGTGGCTGAAGCCGAGGTAGCCAAGACCGCGTATGGCCACACCCTCTTTGTCGAATCCGGCGGCGACGCCGAACGGGGAATCGAAGTGGAGACCGAGTGTGTCGACGCCCAGCGAGGCCGCGGGACGGGTGAAGGCGCGCACAAAGCGACCCACTCCCGCCGTTGGCAGCGCACGGATGACCACAAACGCGAGATGGTGGGCCCGTTCGGGGTCCATGCGGGACAAAACGTGGGTAAACAGAGCTCGATACATATCGATCTCAGGGTACCGGCTCGCCGACCACGAGCGAGCGCCGTGCTGCTCGGCGCCTTCTTGGTCAGCGCCGACTCGGTCGGCGCTTACTTTGTCGGCGCCTTCTTGGTCAGCGCGTACTCAGTCGGCGCTTACTCGGCTGGCGCGGCGCGGTGTTCGTCACGCAGCTGCGTGATCGCGGTCTCAAAGTCGTCAAGCGATTCGAACGCCTGGTACACACTCGCGAAGCGCAGGTAAGCCACCTCGTCGAGGTCCCGCAGCGGAGGAAGGATCGCCAGGCCGATGTCGTTGGCTTCGATCTGGGCGGCTCCGGTCGCACGGATGGTCTCTTCGACCCTCTGCGCGAGCACAGCGAGATCGGTGTCAGTTACCGGGCGTCCCTGGCAGGCCTTGCGAACGCCGGACACAATCTTTTCGCGGCTGAACGGCTCGACAACACCGTTGCGTTTAATGACCGTGAGGGATGCCGTTTCGGTGGTACTGAATCGGCGACCGCACTCGGGGCACTGTCGTCGTCGACGAATGGACAGTCCGTCGTCGCTCGTACGTGAGTCGATAACGCGGCTGTCGGGATGACGGCAGAACGGGCAATACATGGTGCTCCTAGGATATCTCGCCGGGCAACGTCACGCTGTGAAGCGTGCCGTCACCGCGTCGCCGTGCGCCGGAAGATCCTCGGCACGCGCCAACGCGACCAAACGATCCTCGACGGAGTGCAGCGCCTCACGGCTATAACGGATGACCTGCTGCGGGCGCAGGAAAGTGTATGCACCGAGGCCGGACGAGAAAAGAGACTGCCCGCCGGTCGGAAGTACGTGGTTGGACCCGGCGATGTAGTCGCCCAGGCTCACGGGCGAGTTCTCGCCGAGGAAGATGGCGCCGGCGTTGTCGATGAGGTCGAGCACCACACCCGGCTGCTCGGTGTGGATCTCCAGGTGCTCCGGGCCGTACGCGTTACTAAAGGCTGCGGCGGAGACGAGGTCACTAACGAGCACAATGGCAGACTGCTGCCCGGCCAGTGCTTCACGAACCCGCTCACTGTGGCGTGTGGTGCCGGCGAGTCGGTCGACTTCAATGGCCACTGCGTCAGCGAGCTCGAGGGACGTGGTGACCAGAACGGCACTGGCGAGCTCGTCGTGTTCCGCCTGGCTGATGAGGTCGGCGGCGACGAGGATCGGGTTGGCAGTCTCGTCGGCGATGACCAGGATCTCGGTAGGGCCGGCCTCAGAGTCGATACCCGTTGTGCCGAGAACCAGGCGTTTGGCCGCGGCGACGTAGACGTTGCCCGGGCCGGTGATGAGCTGGACGGGATCGAGGCTGAGCCCCGGAACGCCGTGGGCGAACGCGCCGATCGCACCGGCTCCGCCCATGGCGTAGACCTCGTCGATGCCGAGGAGTCCCGCGGCGCCGAGGATCGTTGGGTGGACCGCACCTTCGAAGTTTTTTTGTGCCGGCGAGGCGAGTGCGATCGAGGCAACACCCGCGACCTGCGCAGGAACCACGTTCATCACAACGCTTGACGGGTAGACGGCCTTACCGCCGGGCACGTAGAGGCCAACGCGGGAAATCGGCTGCCAGCGCTGGATAACTTCGGCGCCCGGGGCGAGGGTTGTGATGGATCCCGGAGGAACCTGGGCCTTGCTTGCCGCGCGGACGCGCACAATGGCTTCTTCGAGCGCCTCGCGCACGAGCGGGTCGAGCTTGCCCATGGCGCGGGCGATCTCATCAGAGTGCACCCGGATGTGGGTGGGACGCACACCGTCGAGGCGCTCAGCCTGGTCGAGCAGTGCTTGCTCTCCGTGTTCGCGTACCTCGGCAATGAGCTGCGCCGAGACGGCAGACGCGGCAGTCACATCCGTTTGTGAACGGGGAATGAGCTTCGTCAGCTCGACGCGATTGGGCTGGAGGTCTCGGAGATCAATTCGCTGCATCATGGCCTTCCCATGGTAGAGGCTGCGGCACGCGCAGTGTTTCCCTCCACGACGCGTTCATACTGTTCTGATGGAAGAAATTGCAGGCACCGGTAGCGACACACCTCTGGCGGTCGACGACATCGAAGCGTTCAAACAGGCGTTCCGGCGTCACGCGGCCGGCGTGGCGGCCGTCACCTCGGTGATGACGGATGGCACCCCGGTCGGATTTACTGCAACCTCCCTGGCATCCCTCGCCGCGGTGCCGCCACTCGCCACCTTTAACATGTCGAGCGTTTCCAGCGCATGGCCGGCGATGACCGTGGGCAACTACGTCGCGATCCATATGCTTGGCCCGCAGACTCGTCATCTGGCAGAAAAAATGGCGGCCGACCACAGCGAGCGTTTTGTCGGCGATCACTGGTCCCCCGGACCCCACGGTGTTCCCGTGCTGTCGGACGTCACCGCGTGGATGGTGGGGCGCATCATTGAGGTGCACCCGGTGCACAACAATGCGGTGGTTGTGGTGCAGATCGAAACCGGAGCCCTCGGCGCCGAGGACGACGCGCTTCTCTATCACGAGCGTCGTTACCTCACGCCGGGCGACCCCGCCTGAGTCATTCCGTGAGTGCACTGATGCCCGTGCCTTGGGGCGCGGCATTTCAGCGCTGACAACCGTCCACTAGCGTTGCCCCATGGAGTGGTGGCAGATCGCAGCCGGCGCCGTCGGCGGGCTCGCTGCCTTGTGGCTGGTGCTGATCGGCGTTCTTTGGCGAGTGTCGGGCCGCGACGACGAAAAAATCCGCCTCGTCGAGGCTCTGAGACTGGGACCGGACGTGCTGCGCCTGACCCGCCGGCTGGTGTCCGACCCCACCGTTCCCCGCGGGGTGCGACTCTGGCTGCTGGTTCTTCTCGTCTACTTGCTGTCGCCCATCGACCTCGTGCCGGACTTCATCCCGGTCATCGGGTACGCCGACGACGCGATTATCGTCGCACTGGTTCTCCGATTCGCGACCCGCCATGCCGGTGCCGCTGCCATCGAGCGACACTGGCCTGGCTCCGCCCAGGGACTCCGCGCACTGCGCTCGGTCGTTGGTCTTTCCTAGCCGAGGCAGCCCGGACCGAGCAGCGTTTTGAGTTCTCCGAACAGGTCGGCAGACACAGTGACCGGGTACGGAATCTCGAACACACGCGCAGTGTCGCCCTTGATGAGTTTCAGACGCACCTCACTGGTGCCGGAGTGCCGCACCAGGACCTCATAGAGCGATTCGATGACCTGCGTAGTGGCTCGACGTTCGGGGAGCATCAACACCAGCGGACCGGTGCCAAAACCTGTTCCCAGGTCGGGAGTGAACATGCTGGCGGCGTGGAGGTTCATCCCGTCGTCGCGGACGCTGACGCGGCCCTTGACCACAACAATCGCGTCGTTCACCAAGGCTGAAGAGAACTCGAGGTAGGTCTTTCCCATCAGCATGATGGTGATTTCTGCCGCGAAGTCTTCGACGACGATCATGCCGTACTGGTTGCCCGACGCTCGCGCTGTGCGGTGCTGCACGTTCGTGATGAGGCCGGCGACAGACACAGACTCGCCATCCTTCGCGACCTCTCCGCTGAGGATCTCCGTGATGCTCGCCGTGGCGTGCTTCGCCAGAGGAATCTCGAGACCCGCAAGCGGGTGATCCGAGACGTAGAGGCCGAGCATCTCGCGCTCGAACGCGAGTTTGTCGCGTTTGGCCCACTCGGGGCGTTCCGGGACTTTGCTGGCCATCTGCGGCTCATCAAACAGGCTGTCGAAGTCGAATCCGGCTTGGCCGGTGGCTTCGGTGCGTTTGACGCTGACCGAGCTGTCAACGGCATCCTCGTGGATCTCGAGGAGTGAGCGCCGAGTGTCGCCGAGGGAGTCGAACGCGCCCGCCTTGATGAGCGATTCGACCGTGCGCTTGTTGGTGACCTGGAGGGGCACCTTGGCGAGGAAGTCGTGGAACGACTCGAAGCGTCCCTTCTCCTCGCGGGACACACGAATGCCCTCCACCACGTTGGCACCCACGTTACGCACGGCGCCCAGACCAAAACGGATGTCGCCGTTTACGGCGGTGAAGTCAACAAACGACTCGTTGACGTCGGGCGCGAGCACCTTGATTCCCATACGACGGCACTCGTTGAGGTACATACCGAGTTTGTCTTTGGAGTCACCGACGCTGGTCAGCAGTGCGGCCATGTACTCGGAGGGGTGGTTGGCCTTGAGGTACGCCGTCCAGTAGCTGAGAACGCCGTAGCCCGCACTGTGTGCCTTGTTGAAGGCGTAGTCGGCGAAGGGCATCAGGGTGTCCCACAGCACCTTGACGGCCTGGGCGCTGTAGCCGTTGCCGAGCATTCCCGCTTCGAAGTCGGCGAACTGCTTGTCCAGCTCGGACTTCTTCTTTTTACCCATCGCGCGGCGCAGAACGTCGGCCTGGCCGAGCGAGAACCCCGCAACCTTCTGGGCGACGAACATTACCTGCTCCTGATACACGATCAGGCCGTGGGTGATGCCGAGGCTTTCTTCCAGGGGCTCCGCGAGCTCCGGGTGAATCGGCACAACCTCTTGCAGCCCGTTTTTCCGAAGCGCGTAGTTGGTATGCGAGTTCATTCCCATGGGGCCGGGACGGTACAGCGCGATAACGGCGGAGATGTCTTCGAAGCTGGTGGGCTTGAGTTGGCGCAGCAGCGCGCGCATCGCCCCACCATCGAGCTGGAAGACGCCGAGCGTGTCACCGCGGGCGAGCAGGTCGTAGGTTTTTTGGTCCGCGTCGAGGTCGAGCTCTTCGATCTCGAGTTTGGTGCCGGTGTTTTTCTCGATCATCCGCAGCGCATCTTCAATGATGGTGAGGTTGCGGAGCCCCAGGAAGTCCATCTTGATGAGGCCGAGGCTTTCCAACGGCGGCTGGTCGAACTGGGTGATGATTGCGCCGTCATCTTCGCGCTTCATAATCGGAAGCACGTCGAGGAGCGGTTCGGCGGAGAGGATCACACCGGCGGCGTGAACACCCCACTGGCGTTTGAGGTTCTCGATACCGAGGGCCGTCTCGAAGACCTTCTGGGCATCGGGGTCGA
>Ga0247807_10000445_pt1 | contig 25678 bp, 29 predicted proteins | sample UWRJL074202C1_FD_179931 | JGI IMG/M metagenome (GOLD analysis project Ga0247807, IMG submission 179931) | Plant litter microbial communities from Arlington Agricultural Research Station in Wisconsin, United States - UWRJ-L074-202C-1 | ecosystem: Environmental > Terrestrial > Plant litter >...
CTTCAGCGACTTCTTCTGCTCGCACTTTACTGTAAGGACCAAAAACTTCTAGTTCGTCTTCGGAATCACCAAGAACGTAATAGTCATTCTGTGTGGTTTCCTTTACAGCCGCGAGCATAGCGTCAGCTTGCTCACCAACACTGGCATACTCTGTGGAAGCAATGATCAGGAAGCGGTCATGTAGTGTCCAAGGAATATCCTTGTCAGACATTTTTAGTTCTCATCATCCGCAGTGACAAACTTTTCAGCACGAGTGACATGAGTGAATGTTTTCTGCCCCATGTCAGCGTCCATGATTTCACCAGAAGCCTGTTCAGCTTTCTTCTCACTTTTGTAAGGTCCGTACACATTCACGTAACCATCTTCATCAACAGCAGTAACGAACCACTGCTGCTTCTGCTTACGAAGCTTCTTCACCTCAGTGATAAGACTTTTGATGTCCTCTTTAGAATGTGCGATAAATTCTGCATCCGCACGAGAGGAGCCGTTTCCGTAACCGTCATAACTTTCTTCAGCCCTGACAATATTAGGAATGCGGTGGTCGTAGGCGGAGGAGCTAACACCACGATGACCGCCCTTCGGAGTGGTGTAAACTTTCCACTCTCCATCAGTTGCTGCGTTCAGACGGCTTTCAATGTTTTCAAGGTCAATAGACATTACTTTTTGTTCCTGTCTTCCTGCCATTTGGCAAGGTTCTTAAGGGCTTTTTCTCGGAGCTCTAAAGCGAGTTCTCTTGCCCGAGCGCTATAGATTTCTGCATGCTCATTAGCGTTGGAGAGTTCAGATTCTAAAAAGTCTCGAATCTCCTGCGCAGACTGTTTCACATTGTCACTGATAGGATTTTCAGAACCAGACCATCGGAAGATGTTCAACGCAAGCTGACCCTGCTCCGCTGCATCATCCACTGCCTTGTGGGTGTGAGGGAGTTTGGAATGTAGGAACTTGGGCATCCGGCGCTTGATGGATGAGACGATTGAGTTTCCTGACTTGATGGCGAATGCGGTTTTTATATCAGCGGCACGGCCATGACCGAAAGGTGAACCGTCTTTAGTGAAAGCAATCATGTACCAGTAAACCCACATCCAGTCGTAAACGACAGGGAAGCCTACAAAAACAGGCACTTTGGCGTCTAGAGCTTCTTTCCGCTCAACAACCCATGCTGTGAACCTTTCCATTGCGACAGAAGGGTCTTCACCATTCTCAACCAGCCACTGATGTTTCAAAGCTCCTGTAGGGTCATCTGTTGCATTGTTCCATCCGTCAAGAACTGCGACAGCAATGGCATCAGCAGTCCACTCCTGTGAGATAGGCTTCAACTGTGCGTAGAAACGGTTCTCGGGGAGGCTTGGGTCAGCATCAATAATCTGCCCGTCACGGGTGCGCCAACCTGCTACAGTGGCACCTAATGCCATCATAGAATTGATGGAAGGAATTTTTCCGTCAGCTTCAACATCAACAGAGATGTAGATTTCTTCATTTGCTTTATATGTATTATTCATCTTCTTTCAACAATACCACAAAATGCTTCAACTGTACAAGACTTACTTTGTCGGAGGTTTGATGTATAGTTAACCCATAAAGAGAAAACATACGCAACCAATCAGGAGTAAAACAATGACTTACATCACACCCACCACCCTTCGTTACCAGAGCTTCATTGATGCTGCACTTGCAGACGGCTGGGTTGCATCTGATGGTCCTTGGGGTAAGAATGAGCATGACCGCACTGTTCAGCTTACGAAGCGACTGGATGAACTTGGTGGTGAGATAATGATTTCCTTGGTTGACCGTGACTTCGCTAACCGCCGTTATAATCGTGACACGAAAGATTACGATGTGACATACACCCTTGACCAGCACGCTAACGCATGGTTCCGAGAAGACCGTAAGGGTCCGGGTTACGCAAAGCGTGAGCAGGCTTTCACTTCACTGAACGTGGAAGTTTACAACCTTCCTGAACTTATCAAGGAAGTGAATAGCTGCAACGTTTGTCACAGGGAGGTTGGGAAGGCGAACCTCATTCCTGTAGCTTTCGCTAACGCAGCATGTGTTGACTGCGCTCCTGAACTTAGCGCAAAGTTGGAAACTCCCGGCTGGTACAACTAACAGCATAAAGGAAAGAGGCTAACAACTGGTTACAAGTTGTTAGCCTCTTTCCTTTATTCCTTCAAATTAGATAGGTACAACTTCGGATGAAGCTGTAGTCCAATCATCAGATTTCAACCCATTGAAAGTCAAGCCTGTTTCGTCTACAGAAACAGCAATCTCTGCTCCCTGCTGTAGACGGTTGAAGAGGATAAGGTCAGAAATTCCATCTTCAACATGACGCTGGATAGCACGACGAAGAGGGCGTGCACCAAGCGCAGGGTCAAACCCAACATTGATAAGGAAGTTCTTAGCAGAATCATCAAGAACAACTGTAATGCCGTTCTCAACCAGACGCTTGTTCAGGTTGTTGATGAAGATGTCAACAATCTCTTTCAGCTCATCAGAATTCAACTGTGGGAACACAATGATGTCATCAAGACGGTTCAGGAACTCAGGTTTGAATTCACGCTTCAACTCCTCAGTCACCTTCGCTCGCATCTGGTCATACGCCTGTGATGTGTTCGTGTGGTTCTGGAAGCCCACTGGGGAGCCGCTGATGCCACGCGCACCAAGGTTTGTAGTCATGATGATAACTGTGTTCTTGAAGTCAACAACACGACCCTGACCGTCAGTTAGACGACCCTCTTCAAGAATCTGCAACAAGGAGTTGAAGATATCAGGGTGAGCTTTCTCAATTTCATCAAACAGGATTACAGAGTAAGGGTTACGGCGAACACGCTCAGTAAGCTGCCCGCCTTCCTCATGACCAACATAGCCGGGAGGGGCACCGAACAAGCGGGAAACAGTGTGCTTCTCCCCATACTCACTCATGTCCAAGCTGATGAGGTTTTTCTCGTCAGAGAACATGAACTCTGAAAGTGCTTTCGCAAGCTCAGTCTTACCAACACCTGTAGGTCCTGCAAAAATGAAGGAACCGTTCGGACGGTTAGGGTCAGTCAAACCTGCACGCTGACGACGAACCGTTTTTGTGAGAACCTTGATGGCTTCCTTCTGACCGATGACACGTTTGCCAAGTTCAGCTTCCATGTCAATGAGGCGAGCAGATTCGGCTCCTGTCAACTGGTGCAGAGGAACGCCAGTCATACTGGTTATGATTTCAGCAATCTCACGCTCACCAACAACAAGAGTGGTTTCTTCCTTCGCAGTGTTCCATTCTTCCAGAGCTGCTTTACGTTCCTCAATGAGGGCTTGCTCAGCGTTACGGAACTTGGCTGCAAGGTCAAAGTCATCAGCTTCAATGGCTTTTTCTTTGTTACCAATAACTGCCGCAATTTTTGTGTTGATTTCTTCAACAATTTCCGGAGAACGCAACAGACCCATACGGGCTTTCGCACCCGCTTCATCAATCAGGTCAATTGCTTTGTCAGGCAGGAACCTGTCCTGAATGTACCGTGCAGAAAGCTTCACAGAAGCAACAATTGCTGCGTCAGTGATGGTGACTTTGTGATGTGTTTCAAATGTTGAGCGAACACCTTTCAGAATTTGAATGGTTTCGTCAACAGAAGGTTCTTTCACATCAACCATCTGGAAACGGCGAGCAAGAGCTGCGTCCTTCTCAAAGTATTTGCGGTACTCGGAGTATGTGGTCGCACCGATTGTTTGAAGTTCGCCACGAGCAAGCATAGGTTTGAGGATGTTGGCGGCGTTCATGGAACCCTCTTCTCCGCCAGCACCCATCATTGCGTGGATTTCGTCAATGAACAGAATGATGTTGCCGTTCTTCTGAACTTCCTTAACAATATCTTTCAGGCGCTTCTCGAAGTCACCACGGTATTTGGCTCCTGCGATAACAGAAGGCATGTCTAGGCTGAAAATAATTTTGCTTCGAAGGTTGTCAGGTAGGGCTGGGTCAAGAAGTTGCTGCGCCAGACCTTCCACAATTGCAGTTTTACCAACACCGGGAAGACCAACCAAAACAGGGTTATTCTTGGTGCGACGAGAAAGGATTTGCAGAGTACGCAGGACTTCCTTCTCCCGCCCAATGATTGGGTCAAGTTTACCCTGTGCTGCAAGAGCCGTGATGTTCGTTCCGTACTGCTCTAAGGTAGTCAAGCCGCTAGTGTTCTGTCCAGCGGGGGCAGCAGGCTTGTACCCTGAAAGCTCCGGCTCGGCAGCATCTGCTGGACGGCGCACAATACCTGCGATGAGGTACTGTGTTAGCAGGTCAATGTTCACGTTCATACCTACGAGGCAATGGTATGCGCGACTGTCATTGGATTTGATGATAGCAAGAAGAAGATGGTCAACTCCAATGAGTTGCTTCTGATTCTGTGAAGCGATGACTACTGCCTGCTGGAAAATTTCAACAAGTTCAGTTGACATCTTTTTCTCAGGAGCACCTTTAGGTGAATAATGCTTGTTGATGTAGGAAGCTAAGTCAAACCCATCAAGAGGAGTTTGAGCGAAAACTTTACTAGCAACATCATGCTGAGCTAGTGCGAGAAGAACATATTCGGACTCAACGAAAGCTGAACCAGTAGAATACGCCATCTCTGCCGCACTTCTAACTACTTCTCTTGCCAGCTCGGTGAAGGTTTCTTTCAAGGTGGTGCTCCTTATTTTGTAAGTAGTTCAAAACTACCATGTTTCTATTATGAAGCCTGTTTTGAAGGCGTCATTTTGTGTCACAAATGTTTCATATACGTTAACATTCGAGTGAACTATTTTGTTCCAACTATCGAATGTGTGTTCGACAAACCTCTTCAATAGTGGTAGTTGCTGCGAAGCCCAGCTTTGTGAAATCCTGCTCAGTGATATCAGAAACTAGAACACCTGTTCCTTTATACAGGTCAAGGTTCAGCTTCCAAATCTCCTGAGAGAACTTAATCGCAACAGTAGCATCAAGCTTGGCTCTGGTGACAAGGTTCACATAAGGGAAAACATATGGAACGCGGGTGATACCTGTAGGGGTTTTCACTACCAGTCCACCATGCTTAGCTCCGATGATAAAATCTCGTGCATCTACAACATCAAAAATGTTACCTTCTTCATTCTGTAGAATTGAGCCTTTCAAATGCACACCTAAACCATAGCTGTTCAGAATAGTTTCCACAGTGTTCGTTGTTGCTCCTGTGACAATATCTCCGTCAACTAGCATGTATGAACCATCAGGGATGGCTTCCAATTGTGTATTCAAGCTTGGCGTGCCTGGACGGTTGATGTGTTTCCGTGACTGTGTTTGGTGACTTGACACATCGAACAGACGTGAAACCTGCAAACTGTAATCACCTTCCCAGAAAGGGTCTAAAGAAATTGTTGTCTCATCTGTTGTGTAAGCTGCAATCTCTTTCACAACATCAATAGTTTTCAGTACGACATCTTCTGGTAGCGCGGCTTCGATGAGGGTTGAAAGTTTACGGCTTATCTCATCATGACGACCAGCGAGAACCGTTCCTTCTAAGGTGAGTTGCAGGTCATCACGAACAACATAATCTTTTCCGAGGATGTTGCGTCCAAGAATTTCTGCAACCTGAGGAAGCGCTTTAGCTGTCTGTTTCCGCACAGCGGATGATGAAACAACTGGTGGTGTTTCATTTGAGTAGAGGATGCGGCCTTCTGGGTCAGGTAAGAGTTTACTGCGGTCAGGATCTGATTCGGTACGAAGAACACAGACAGCGTTACCGTGCTTGATGAATGCGTTAGCAAACAGAATGTTATCTTCACCGAACACAAGGTAGACTTTCACGTTGAGCTCTGGAAGCCAATGCTTCAAATATTCAACGAACCTGTCATAAAGGGTGGTGAAGTTCAGTGACTGTGAAGCATGCAAAGCAGACCATGTATCAATGTCCATCCAGTCACTGTCTGCTGTTACAGCCTGAGCAATCTGAATACGGTGAGGTCCATCAAAACGCATGTCACCTGTTTTACGCTGCACGTAATCATCATGGTCAGGTACAAAGTAACCAGCAACAACAGTTTCATCTGTTTGTGCCTCGATGGTGCGACGAGCAATCTTCAAAGCTTCCAAATGCCCTTCATGGATAGGGGCAAAGCAGCCGGGGTAGAGGACTACTGAAACATCAGTCAGGTTATCTGAGTTACGAAGAATATTCGTAAGAGGTGTTGTCAAAGTTTCAATGTGACGTTCACCAGCCCAATCACCTTCGGAAATGTAACCAGAGAGCACAATGAGTTGTTCATCATGGGTCAAATCTTCAAGATGCTGGTAATACTTATCGTAATTCATTATGTTTTCCTATTATGTGGTTTGTAAAACTAGTTTTGTGCATTTCGGTAATGCTCGGCAATTATGTAGTTTGAGACAAGTTTCAGTGCGTCAACATGAGCCACACCAGCCTCAATTAGAGCGGGAGCGAATACAGAAAGGTCAGTGCAGCCAAGCAGAACTACATCGCATTCCTGCTGATTAAAAATCACCATCAGTTCAACTAGCTGCTTCTGTGTGTAAGCTTTTCCGGTCTGATTTCTTTTCCCTGCAAGGATAAGGTCTTCAACAAGAGCTGTTTCAGGGTAGAAGAATGTGTTATGGCCATCATTATTGTTCTCGAAAAGCCTTTGGGCTTCTGAGGATTCTGTATCCAAAACAAAAACTTTAGAATTGGCAGGAAGACTTTGGGATACAAGGTCAACTATTGAGATGAATTTATCTCTGCCGAAAGCCTGTTTCATGAAAGCTTCATTCACATACGATGTGTTGAAAGAAGCTACTACTTTGTCAACATTTCCATTGAACAACTCAGATGTTTTCAGAATAAGTTCAGGAAGGTTACTGTGAACCCCTAAAGCGCTGGGAGGAAAGCTTTGGATTATTAGGTTTGGGAAATCTTCATCGTTCGATGCGCCGCATTGTAAAGCATGTTCAACAATCATCTGATGTAGCTTGGCGGTCGCAAAAGCACCTTGACCGCCAAGCACACCAAAAGTTGTCATGATATTTCTATGTCCCTTTAGGGGATTTTACTTCTTCCACCATGCGTCGAAAGGCGTGATGGGTGCCTGACGCTTGTGTTCGGTGACAAGGTATCGACGCTCGATAGTTTCAGCGACATCAGCAGTGACAGTCTTACCTTCAAGGTAGTCATCAAGCTGCTCGTAAGTGATACCCAGCTCAGTCTCGTCAGGCTGCGCGGCAGTTACATCAAGCAGGTCAGCGGTTGGCTTCTTGGTGTTGAACACCTCAGGAGCGCCAAGCTCCTGTAGGAGGGCTTTACCCTGTCGTTTGGTAAGACCTGAGAGAGGCAGAATGTCTGCTCCACCATCACCGAACTTAGTGAAGAAGCCAGTGACAGCCTCGGCAGCATGGTCGGTTCCCAGTACCAGAAGTCCACGCTCTGAAGCGTAAGCATACTGAGTAACCATGCGAAGGCGAGCTTTCACATTACCTTTGGCGTAGTCAGTCAGAGGCTTGCCTTCACCGTTCGGGATGATGGCATTGAAGTGATTCTGGAATGCATCTACAGCATCTTTGATGTTATAGGTCAGAACCTCATCAGGGTCAATGAAGTCAACGGCAAGCTGTGCATCAGCTTCATCCTTCTGCGTTCCATAGGGGAGGCGGATAGCGAGGAACGTGGGGTGAGCGGCAGGCTTGTCGAAGCTTCCGTTCTCCTGCTGTAGCTCGGTGACTGCAATCTGGGCAAGCTTACCTGCCAGCGTTGAGTCCTGACCGCCTGAGATGCCAAGAACATAGCCGTTAGCCTGAGAAGTTACAAGGAACTCTTTCAGGAAATCTACACGCTTACGAATTTCTTCCGCAGGGGTGATTTTGGGCTGAACACCGAGTGTCTCGATGATGTGTTCCTGTAAAGTGGTCATTTTAATGCTCCTCATATTGTCTCTACCAATTATATCGTCAAAGTGACGAAAAATGCTAGTTTTAGAGCACAATAGTTGAAAAAACTTTCAGAAATTATTCTGCAACAGGTTTGAACTTATCCAAAAGCACAGAGCTAACAGTTGCAACAGCCCCAGCGATGACAACTGCAACCAAACCACCCCAAAGCACAGTAGTGTCAGCAGTAGCCAAAGAGCCGAAATAGAAGTAAGCGAACATGAAGTTTCCTTTGAAAGTCGAAGAACACTGTACTTATCGGAAAAGGTAGCAAAAACCTTACTTTTATGCTATTTTAGAAACAGGTTTACGTAGAAAGGAACCCGCTAATGACTAACTCAATCATCTTCCCCAGCGACCCTTTCAACGAGCGCACACCTGATGAAGCTTTCAGTAATGAGGTCACAGCAGCGCGATGGGCTAATATCCCTGCCGCTCTTGTAGACCATAACTCCCTCTACGCTACCGCTGATGAGGTAGAAGTACGCAAAGTGCCTGAAACAGGCAGCAGCGCCTTCTACCGTGGTTGGATGATGAATGCAGATGAATACGGAAACATGTTCAACGCATTTGCAAAACGCGGAGTAAATCTCATCACAACACCAGAAAATTACCGTGCAGCCCACTACCTTCCCGGCTGGATTGAAGCGTTTGAAGGGTTGACCCCGAAAAGCATCATTCTGCCAGAGAACCCTGACAAAGAAACCGTTCTCCGCGAAGCAGAAGAACTACAGGTAACCGCATACATTGTGAAAGATTTTGTAAAATCACGTAAACATGAATGGGATACTGCATGCTATGCGCCCAGCCTTCACCAGCTTCCTGCCATCGTGAACGAATTCATCCGCCTTCAAGAAGATAGCATTGTAGGTACAGTTGTAGTACGCGAGTTTGTTGAACTTGATAAGAACGAACCAGAAGTTCGTGTCTGGTGGGCGCACACAGTTCCTGTACTCATCACCGCACATCCGGATAACTCTGATGCAGAAATCACACAACCTTCCGAAGCGTTCCTTTACGCCATCAAAGAACGAGTTGAGAACTTAGGAACCCCGTTCATCACCACTGACCTCGCTAGGAAAGCTGACGGTGAATGGATTGTTATTGAAGTGGGTGACGGGCAGGTTTCAGGTCTTCCAACCTCCGTTACAGATGAGCAAATGGAACTGCTGTTCACCTCAGTTCTCAACTAACTAATAAGGGTCATAGCAACATGTTATGACCCTTATTAGTTCCTTCTTCTAATTCTGTTACGATAGTAGAAGTATGACAACGATCAGTGAATTCCGAAAAGCTTTACGTAAGCTTGATTTCACTGACCTTACGACTATTGAAGCTGTCGAACATCTGATTGTCAAAGCCTTCTTGAACCAGCATAACCTTACACCAGTTGAAGGCTCCTCAGTTAAGCAGCTCATCAGTAGCTCCCCTCAAATTCCAGTATCTGCAAAACTTCCGACTATTCCCGCTTTAGATACAGACAGTTTGATCAGTTTATTTGAAGAGTTGGTTCCTACTGAGGAAGCAAAAAACTTTGGGTCAGTGTTCACACCAACCACACTGACCCGTTACATGGCTGAACATCTTCTCAGTAAAATAGATAAAAAATGGGAAAAATTAGAAATTTTCGACCCATCAGTTGGATGTGGAGCTTTACCGGTAATCCTGTGCCGCATAATCAGTGAAAAAACAGGCATCTCTTTCTCCGCAATCGCCGCCAACATAACTGGTGTGGATATCTCATATCAATCCATCCAGAGAGCGCAACTTCTATTTGAACTAGTGGCGCTAATATCAGGGGACATAGAAAAACCGACACCAAAACTAATTGTCGGAGATGCGCTCACCATGACCCATTTGAAAACGTATGATGCGGTTATAGCTAACCCTCCTTATGTAAGGTATCAAACACTCCCCTACGCCCAAAGAACACAATTGGAAACTGACTGGGTTACTTGTGGGAAAGGTAACTTCAACCTCTACTTTGCTTTCATAGAACTATCCCATAAAATTTTGAATGTAGGCGGAGCTGCTGTATTCATCACCCCGAACAGTTTCATAGACAGCCTTTCCAGCGAAGCCCTCAGAAGCTGGATAACAGATACTGAATTTTTGGATGACATCATCGACTTCAAACATCATAAAGTTTTTGATGTCATGATCTACACAGCAATTACCTCATACAGCAAGAAAGACCCTAAGAACGGTTCTGTCGCATATCAGACTGTCGCTGGTTTACAAGAGTTGACAACACTTGACCCAACAGTTTTGGATAAAACAAACCTCTACTCATACGCCGACCTCACTAGAATGAATAAAGGCGGATGGAGTTTTACAGTTTCATCCACAAAAGCTTTAGTAGAAGCGGTGAAAAAACAACCTCTTTCGGTAGATGATGTTTTCACGGTGAGATATGGTATTGAAACCCTCAGAAATAGCTTGTACATGTTCACTCCGGTCGCTGAGGATGAAATGTATTACCATTTACAACTTGGAACAGTGACCTATTTAGTGGAGAAGAGCATCACACGAAAATGTGTGAAAGTTTCCACAATCAAAAGTGAAAAAATGTTCGAAACTGACGGGCGACGTATCATTTACCCTTACAAAGTTGGGGGTGGGAAAGCTTCAATAATGGATGAAGTAGAACTACAAGCAAACTATCCTGAAACCTACAAATATTTGACAGCCATTAAAGATGAGTTGGCTCTTCGTGACCATGGGAAGAAAATTTATGCTTCATGGTTCGCTTACGGGAGAACACAAGGCATCCTTCCATTAGGAGAAAAACTACTCACACCACTGTACGGCCTGAAACCTCGCTTCCTGTACAACAGTGATGAGGAAATGCTTCTCACTAGCGGCTGCGCTATGGTGGCGAAACCGAACATAGGCTGGTCCATTAAATCTTTACAGCTTCTGCTAAATAGTAAAGTCATGGAAGAGTTCATGTTAGCGACAAGTCGGGCGATCAGCGGAGGATATGTTTCCTATCAGAAACCCGCAATCGCACAGTTCAAGTTCCCTGCTTATACTGCCGAAGCTGAAAAGTCTTTATTAGATGCATCCCCAGCAAACATTGAAACCATAATCCGAAGTCTGTACCATCTCAACTGAACAGGCTTCGGAGATAAAAGACCTCTGATACTCAGATAGGTGTAGCATTGAAGCTGTGGCTACATTGAAAACGGAAAATGCCGTAGCCACACTGATTGGATAAAGAATATGAAGCTAGTAACTGCTCCTGAAACCATTCCGGTAGACAGCGACCTTTTTCTTGCAGGCGGAATCACTGACTGTCCTGACTGGCAGGCGGAGGCTCTCTTCTATTTAGGAAACTCTGACCTTACTATTTTGAACCCGCGTCGTGAGTTCTACTCTGACACCACATCAGCACAAGAGCAGATTGAATGGGAATACAAAGCTCTCCACACTGTACCAATTGTGTCTTTCTGGTTCCCTGAGGAAACCCTATGCCCTATCACCCTGTACGAACTTGGTGTATTTTCTCAGAAACCAGAAGTGAAGCTTGTTGTTGGAACTCATCCAAACTATCAGCGCAGGTTCGATGTCATAACCCAGCTTGGTTTAGCAAGACCAGAAGTTGTGGTTGTGGATACTGTTGAAGAGCTCACTAAGCAAATCATCAGGCTCTAAACAGATAACATTTGTAATCTGACGAATGAAAGGCTGAATGATGTGGAAAATATTGCCACTTAGACCTTTCTACCCATCCGCCATCGCTTTCATCCTTACCACTTGTGTCGGACTGTTCATGCTTAGTTTGAACTTACGCGAAACAGAACTACTGAATAAGGATGCAAACGCCCTGTTCTGGCCATTCCTACTTGCCTTCCTAGGTTTAGTTGCAACTTTAGTTTATGTGCTGTATCTAATGGATAAGCAATACCATGATTTGAATAGGAGCAGCTTCAACAGTTGGGCTGGAAAACGATACGGTCTATCTCCTGTGGAGAAGAAAGAGTTCTCTGAGTTGCTGCATCACACCAGCTCAGAAGTTGACGGGAAACTGGTCACCCTTTTTGAATACAAGCCTGAGTTATTCATACTGACTAATTCCGAAACTAAAGAAGAGCTTCCTGTTAGACATCCTGCATGACGAACTGTAAAGCAAGAGACCCTGAAAACTGCCGCTACCATGGAAGTGTGCGTAAAGCATATGAGGATATGCGGAATGCGGAGTTCATCCATAACCGTGAAATCGAACGACTGGCTGCACTGAACCCTTCTGATAAAGTAAAGTACGACCATCGCGTTGCGCAGGTTGAAGAAACCCGTCAAGCTGTCATGCAGGCAGAAGCAGTGTATGACAGCTTCGACCAAACCTATAAAGAGCTGTATCAGGTTCTCGGAAGAGCGAAAGACGAAGTTGACCTTGACATGGTTACCCTTCTGAACCGGCGCATCGAAAACGCTGACAAACTTCGTGAACACCGACGCATTTTAGAGAACGCTGGTTTGCAGGAACCTGTTAACTCTTTCCTCGAATATGATGTCAGTTTGCGTAACCGTATTGAGAAAAAATTCCAACAAGGTCCTTCTAAAGCACAGGTAACTGTTGACACTGGCGGTATTACTGTCACTAAAACCAGTTTATTTCAAAGCCCATCCACTGTTGGCCTCATCTACCGTGAACAAGCTGAACCTTTCTACTTCAAAATTAGCAAAAATGGCTCAGTGAAAGAAATTACTAGTGGGGTAGACTATAACAGGCTAGCCCGCTGTGTCAAAGCAACTGACGCGGACTACGGGGACTAAAGCTATAGAATGCTGTTAGACATGAACCATGACTAACACAAAAATTTCTGATAACTGCTCTGCTAAAGACCGATCAAAATGCCGTTACCACGGAACCTTGCAGCATGCTTCCATCGACCTTGCCGAAGCACAACAGTCTTATAATGAAGCTGTAACAAACCATCAAACCCTAGTTGATGACGGCGGGAGCGAAGGAAGTCTCCTGCAAGCCAAAAATCGCATAACTAACCGTAAGAAACTCCTCAACCGCGCCCAGCAGAACTATGATGCTGAGCCAGCGCCATACAAAGAGTTGAAAAATTCTTTACAGCAAGCTAAAGATGCTCTTGATTTGGATGCTGTAAAAGTTCTTGAAGGTCGCCTGACACGCGCAGATAACTTACGTGCTGGTCGTAAGAAAACTCGTGATGCTGAGAACGCTGCAAAACGACGAGCTAATGACAAACGAACTGAATTTGAAAAATGGTCTGACACTCCTGACGCTCAGGAAGACCCTAACGAACCAGCTTGGCGTAAAGAGTACCGCAAAGAATTCAACGCTAAACTTATGGACGGTGCGAACATCGGGACATACACCATAAACCAAGAAAGTGGAGTTCATTTAGGTCAATGTGGTGTGCGCAAACTTCATGACGTATATGAGGATGTAACCGCTGAAAGCGGAATGGGTTACTACGGTGATGAAACTTATGTCGAATCTTCTGTGAGCGGGCAGGTTACATGCAACTGTGGTCGCATATTTCAGGAACGCTTCTCACGTTCAGGAACACTATTTGACAGTGTGGGCTCTTTCCTGACCGACTAAACCTTTTCTGCTAACATTTTCGTATGCTTGTTTTTTCTCCCCTAGAACGGCGATGGCCAGCTCTAATCATCACTGTGGGAGTAATTATCTTCTTTGTTTCCACAGTGACCTTTCTGGTAACCCAGCAACGTCATGAGAAAATCATGAGTATTCAACAGAATAGTCAAACAGTTACAGGTACTGTAACCTATGTCGATGTTTTGACTTCCCATAACCGGCGACTGAACACTACAACCCTCAAATACAGACCAACAGTGGAATATCTGGCAGGTAACATTGTTTATAGTATTGACTTTAAGCCAGTAAAGGATGAGAGCTTTTACCAATTAGGTGATGAACAGGATGTCACCTATTCAGTAACAGAACCAACGAATGCGGTGTCAGCACAGGAGATGGAAGACCATACTAAAAATTATTTCTTAGCAATGTCTTTAGGTGTAGCAGGGTATGTGATAGCACCAACACTTATAGGGTTCAGTATTGTAAGGCTAGTCCGCCGCCGAAGAGCAGCTTAGCGGCGACGACGAACAGGCTTTAGGATATTCCTACGGTTCAATACAGGATTACTTTGACCAGTTTGTAAGATGGTTTCTTCAATAGGAGTTTCATCATCTACCTCCACAGGGCTCATGTCGAAAGCTTTCACATAAGTTCTGCCCATGATTTCGTTTTTGAAAACATAAACGGAAGTGCCTTCCACCCGACCAACACTTCGTGAACCATCATTATGGGTGAAGTTGATTTGGGCAAGAGTATTTTCTTTATTGTTTCTGTAACTGTTCACAAACTTTTCACGAGCAGGTTTCTCAGCACGCTGACGTTTAGCAGCCTGGACCCCTTTCAGGCGAGAAGTGCGGGAGTTTTCATCCTCAATGGTTACACGAGAAAAGTATAGGCTTTGAGAATGCTCATCCAGTGGGGAGAACCTTGACCGTGAATTGTATGCGTCCGCAACAGTTCTCACTCGACTTTCAAGCTCTTTACCTTTAGCGTTGTAGCGGTAACGATCTGCATCATTTTGAATATCTGCATCTTTTACATTCTGAATGCTAATGTTCAAAGCTTGACCACCAGAGTATTTATCTCCCACTACAGAGATTTTGAGTTCAGCAGGAAGATATCCTGCTTCCTGAGCTTCTTTAAAATCTTTACGAAGTTTCTTAGCTATTTCAGTAACATCCTGATATCCAGAGTATTTGCTACCAACGGTGGCTTCTGAACTTGGGCTACTGGCAGCAGGCACATCATAGGTGTGGTCATCACGAAGGGTGAAAGAGGTAAGTTCTTCCTCATCTGATTGGGTTGCATTTTTCTGCTGAGCTTCAAACTCCTCCGCGAAACGAACACTATCATCAAGGCGTTTTTGTAAAGCAGCGCGGTCAAGTGAATCAGCGTCAACCATGAGGTCTTTCAGAAGAGCCTGACCTTCATCTGTAGCGTCGTAAAGCAAATTCGCATCACGCACTTTCATCATCGCAGTTTCTAGTTCGGAGAAAGTCACTGCGGACGCGGCAGTATTAATCGCAAGAAGCATGCGTGAGCGTGCAGCCTCCACTTGACGAATACCATGGATTTTACAGTTTGGGCCTGTGTAACAGTATTTTCCGTTACCAATAGCAATGCGTGTTGTCATAATCAATCTCTAACAAACACTTATAGCCCGTTGTGCGTGTACCATCAACCTTCAAAAGTAAACGTAGAATAATTAGTCAACGATAAGAGCGACAGGCTCTTGTTCCGCAGCGCCCGCCCGTTCCAGAATGATTTCATCAAGGAGTTCCCATGGGGTAGGCGCATAAAGGTTAGTGTCCATTGGGTTGAACATTTTCATAGAAGTTGCAAGAAGGTTCTCCTTCTGATATTCCGTGTAATGTGCAGTTGCTTTGCTGCGACCTGTAACCCTAGGTAGGTCAGCGTTCTTGGCGAAAGCAAAATCCCAAGCCCCTGTGAAACCATGCAAGTTCACAGCAACAAGGTCAAACTCCCCAACCAGAAGACATGTAGTAGCAAGCTTGCTTCCATCCTTGAATACAACTTCGCGCTTATCCGAAGCGTCACACTGGTAGGTTGCTGTTTTAGTGGTTCCCTCAGGGTAAGGTGAAACCCAATCCTTTTTAGGCTTCTTAGGCGCAGGGCGGGGGTCACGGATACTGTTCGTTTGTAGGCTTTTCACCTCAATGTTGAAAACATGACCTCTGTAGGTGAAGCAGATATCGCCTTTTTTCGTTCGGTCATGGTCGTCATGTTTGAAGACTTTGGATACACGTTCATCATTATCGAAGAACAGTTTACGGCATTTCAGTTCTGCCGTATAACCAGCCATGAATGAACGTAAACTAGGGTTGTCTGTAATGAGTTCATCAACCTCTTCCAAGGTCAAATCCCAGTCAGTTAGAAAACTCAAGAAGCACTGCCCTCACGAAGTTCACGAGAGACAGTTGCCTTCTCCTTGGCGCGAAGAGTACGACGCCAAGCACGACCGCCTGTAGGTGCGCCGCCCTTACGGTTAGCCTTGAAGCGACGGTGCAGCCAGAAACCGTCATCGTCCATGCGGTTGTCAACGCCATAGTTGCTTCTGTTCTTGTCAGAAGCCATCATTCCAGCCATTGGTGTACCTTTCAAAATTATGTAACAAAAAAGTCTATGGTTCCCATTATATCAGAGTTTGCACATAATGGGAACCATAGACATCAGATAAGACTAGCGGCTGCTTTCTTCTTCTCGCGGTTAGTTGTGAATGTAGCAACATGTGCTTCAAGCTTGGCAAGTTCATTTGCATACTCATGGTTGCCAATTAGAGGTGCATATCCTGAGAACTGGATACGGTCTTCACTGTAGGCTTCAATTTCAGCGTTATACCACTCGTCAACTGCCGCTGTGAACAGGCTCAGATGCTTCTGAATGGTTCCACCTGAGATAGTCTTCTCAACCTTCATGTAAGCTTCTGCGATTTTGAAACCTTCCGCTTCGGTGTACTTGGTGCGGAACAGGATAAGGCTCGGGAAAATGGGGTCAGCAGGAGAACTGATTAAGATGCGCTCATAGTTCATCTTGGGACTCAGTGTCTTGGCTTTCATAAGTTTACCCTCCATACTGTACACGCACACCATGTGCTTATATGCAGCATAAAGGGTAAACCCTGTAAAGTCAAACTAACTGGTGGTGAAGAAGCTTCCATCCCAGACTTTTTTAGCAGCAGCTAGCTGCTCAGGAGTGCAAGTTCCACCATAACCACCGTTATAGTCTGATTTCACAGACCATGCCATGCAGTCAGCATGATGCTCTTCATCAGAGTCGAAAAGGTTGATGTAATCTTCGGAAGTTCTCAACCAGTAAATGTATTTGAACTGGATGACGTGAGCGAACTCATGCAACATGTATGAGTCCCATTCATTCACAAACCTAGGGTCATTTATGAGGTCTGTCTCCACATGAACTGTGGTAGGTTCGTTCGCGCCAACACAAGCAATAGGGTGACTATCAATATCAATACTGCCATCACTACATCTTGTGTCAATAATCATAGGGGATACTCCGCCTGATACTTTATCCAACTCAGCTTCAACAGGAGTGCCTGACTCATTCTTTGAGTAGTCAGGATGGTCAACATACAGCTCTTTCCAAGTCGCATACTCTTCATCTATCTGAGTTTTGAGGTCGAGTACAAGGTCAATGAAAATCTGAACATCCCCTGGACGACCCAAAGCGGGGTCAGCAGCAGCTTCCTCAACCTGAACAGTCCACGCATCAATATTTTCTTGATGGCTAGGGAAATCTACACCACCCTCGAATGAAGTCATGTACAGTGTCATTTCATCAGCAGTTTTGTGGTAAAGGGTCAGGGCTTCTTCTACAGTCTCAGGAGTTTTCCCATCAGCAGTAACAGGGCTGTCCTTGTCTCCGTAAACATAGTCGTACATGGAGGAGAATGCAAAAACACCACCAGAGATAACCAGAGCAGAAGCCACCACAATTGCTGTGATGACCATAGGTTTACGTTTTTTCTTCTGCGGAACAGGAGCTGGTGCAAAATTTTGCACTGGAACAGGCTGAGGAGCATAAGCAGCTACAGTGGGCTGCTGCGGAATTGGATGAGGAGCGAAAGGCTCAGGGGTAGCAGCGGGCTGAGCGTGGGCATTCATCGGGGTAGGCAAAGGCCGTTTAGGGAAAGCTGGACGCACAGGAGCTACTGGTGCAGGCTCAGAAGCTACGGAATTCGTAGTGTCTGAGGTTACCCAGAACTCCCAACCAGCAGGCGCAGGAGGCCAAGAAGCATCAGGGGTCCAACCAACAGGAGGAACCCATCCCTCAGGAGGTACAGGCCAGCCGGGAGCGGGGTTAAATTTTGCGTTACTCACATGTATTCCTTTTCAAAAATATCTACCCTCATAATATCGGATTATGAGATACACCGTAGTTATATTCGAGTCATTCATATGTTAGACATAAACCATGTGTTATCCGAAACCTGGTCCCCGCTGTTCCGCTCATGCAGCAGCAGCTTACGCCAAAGCGCATCAAAAAGTTCTCCATGCTTTCATGAATAACAAGAAAGACCCTGAGCTTGACCGTCTCATCAAACTCAGAAACAAAGCACAGCAAGAATATCGAATAACTCCGGCTGGGATAGAAGAGTATGCACGACAAGTAGCTGAAAATAACCCACCCAAGCAATGGGACATAGATAAATTAGCTGAGTTGAAAAAGATGCGAGCAGACCGCATCGCATTAGTCAAAGATGACAGAACAGTAAACCACCGCAAACAGCCGGAGCAAACTTACATCTCAACCCAGCTCTCCAACCAAGGAGATGAACTCATTCCTATGAGTTTTGACCACCCTGACCTACTGGCAAGCCTCAAAGATTCCGAACGTTGGAGCCATACTCTGAGCGATAAAGAGATAGCTACCGTTGCATGGTACTCCCAAGCCGGTTATGCAGACATCAATGGACATCTGAGCGTAGAAAACTTCAACCCACGCTACAAAACCTATCCTGACGGAAAACTACAGGAGGCTGTTGATGTCATGGATAGTGCATTCGAAAAATATGTACCATCACCTCATGGTGTAGTTGTGCATCGTCGCCACCATTTCTATACTGATGACGGTCATCACACAACCCTTACTGTAGAAGAAATACAGAAACAGTTTCCAGCAGGTAGCACCTATGAACCCGGTTTCTACCTATCCACAAGTCTTGATCCAGACAACATAAGTGTTGCTAGTTCAGGAGTTGCCGCGTTACAGATATTGACAAGGACAGGCGTACCAGTAACGTCCATCTCATCTCAGGGTCCGAGTGAATTTGAATTCATTACCCCTCGTAACGCCAAATTCAAAGTAGTAGCAAATGATATCAAGATGAAAACCAAAAACCGTCAAGGCGAAACGGTGGAAATCAATGTTATTCAATTGGAAGAGATTTAAGTACAAATAGAAATGCGCCGCAGACTTCAAATTCTGCGGCGCATTTCTATTTTTTAGAAGTTACCGTAATCGACTTGGAACACTGTCAGACCCAGCACATCTCTGTAGAAGAACACAACTTGGTCTCGGTCATCAAGTGCGAAAAGCACATTGTAGTTGTCACGAACATGCGCATCAAACAGTTCACCCTTGATGATGTTGTCCTTACGCTGGTCACCCAAAGGACGCATGAAGATGTCTTCAATAACTACACCCGCATCTTCAAGCTGCAAGATGGTGTCATCCTTGGAGATGATGTCACGACCTGACATGACGATGATTTTGTGACCAGCCTCCTGCAACGCCTTCACTGCCGCGATAACAGGTTCGTTAGGTGTATCCACAAGCACATTGTGCCAATCAAAGGGGCCACGGTTACCCATCTTCATGGCTGTACCGTCAACATCAAGAAGGATGGCTGTAGGCTTTGTCACATCAGGGATGTAAGGCTCTGTTGTAACCTCGTAATCCTCCAAGGTAGGGAACTGCGGGAATGAACCTTTACGAAGGAAGGTACTGTACAGTTTCTTGACTACATCCTCAGGAACCTGACGGTCACGAGCAGCGTTACGGCGCAGGGCTTCCTCCAATTCAACAGGGAAGTCCTGATGAAGAACAACCACGTTGTGCTTTTTAGCCAAAAGCAGGTAAGGCTTGATGTACCTTGCGCGGAGGTTCATATTGTCGATGACAACAGACTTACCTGCCTGCAAAAGAGTGTCAATGAGAGCCAGTTCAATCTTCGTAACAGCACCCTCCAGCTCAGGAGGAAGAACGTAGGAGCCGAAGATGGAGAAACGAATGTCATCGCGGTTTACACGAGCGCGCTCCAAAGGCTTCTGTGCCACCCAACGGATAGCATCAGTGGATTTGCCTGACGCGACAACACCGCGAAGGACTTTCATGACCTGAGACATGGTTATTACTTTCTTTTCTACTTTACAATTTAAGTCAGCCTCAACCATAGCATGATTGACATGAATAAGTAAAGGTTTCCGTTTAGAAATAAGGTTTTGAAAACAGTCTGTGATGAATACCTTTACATGGGAGGTGTTACCAACGGTAAGAAAGTCCAAAGTAATATGGTTTTGAAAGCTCGTATAATGGGTGCAGGTAGATAGAAGCTGGTTTGGCTTGTTTTATGGTTATTTTCCTGCTATGCTGGCAACTTCGAATACAAAAACTTTATGGAAGGAAATTCCGATGCCAACAATCTATGACATCGCGCCTAAGGAAATGTGGGATGCAGCTTTCGCTGACCGTCTCATTAACCGTCAGGTTCACCCTACCCTTCCGCTTGAAATTTATGACTACTCACAGGTCTGCCAGTTCAGCCGTGCATGGAACGCTGCAACTCTTGCTGCCCGTGGTCTGATTGTGGATGCGGCGACGAAGGAGATTGTTGGTCGCCCTCTTGGTAAGTTCTTCAACTACGGCGAGCCGGGTACGCCTGAGAGCCTTATGGTTGGTGCGATTGTCGCTTCTGACAAGGCTGATGGGTCTATGGGTGTTTCCTACCCGACCCCTGATGGTTCGCTGAATATTTCTACTCGCGGTTCTTTCGCATCCGATCAGGCTAAGCACGCTACTGAGCTTTACCTTGCGCGCTATGACGGTAAGTGGGAGCCTGTTGAAGGTTACACTTATGTGTGGGAAATCATCTACCCAACGAACCGTATTGTTGTGAACTATGGTGACATGGATGACCTTATCCTCATCGCCCGTGTGAACGTGTCTACTGGTGTCTCTGAGCCTGCCTCACGAGCTACTGAGTGGGTGTGGAACAAGGTGGAGGAGTTCCCTTTCCAGACGCTTACAGAGGCGCTGGCGGCTGCTCCGCGTGAGAACGCAGAAGGTCTTGTTGTGCACTTCCTTGACTCTGACGTTCGTGTTAAAATCAAGCAGGAGGACTACATCACTCTTCACCGTGTCATCACTGGTGCTTCTTCACGACGCATCCACGAGATGCTGGTTTCAGGTTCAGATTTTGAGTCTTGGCTGATTGGTCTGCCTGACGAGTTTGTTGGTTTCGTTGAGACTACTCGTGACCGTTTGCTTGCTGAGTTTGCGGCTGTCCGCACAGACATTGACGCAACATATGAGAAGGTAGTGTCTGAACTTCCTGAGGGTTACACCCAGAAGGACTTCGCTTTGTATGTGAACGAGAACTACAAGGAGCTTCGCGGCAACCTGTTCTTGAAGCAGAGGGGTGAGTCAGGTGATGCTGCCATCACGAAGGCTATCTGGAAGCAGATTGAGCCTGAGTTTGAAAAGCCTTTCTGGAACCTGAACGGTAAGACCGAAGAGGCAGAAGTAGAGTAGCCCAGCTAATAAGTGAAGCCCAACCAGAAATTTGGTTGGGCTTCACTTATTTTAATTTACGGGAGGAAGACGCTGCGCTTATTGTCAAAACGCAGTTTACGAATAGCTTGGTTCGCTTCAACTAGCTTGCGAGCCACATCTAGTCGCGTTTTCAGAGCTTCAACCTCATGAGCATTATCAGTTTTGCGAGACAGTTTCTCTTCCTTGAAAAGTTTTGCCTGTAGCTTGACATAGTTACCTCGGTAGCTGTCTACAACAGCTTGCGCTCTACCCACGTTCTCATTTGCCGGGTTGTTTAGAGCTTCAATTTCTGAAACCGTTGGTGAACCATCCTTGAATGACGCTCCTGCTGTTGCTTCCTTCCATGAAATCCCAGGGAGATTACTTTCATCCCGGTAAAGGTGAGAACCTCCCCTAAATTCATACTGCCAAAGACGAGGCATATCTTGGAGCTGATAGGTTTTCTCAGTAAGACGGGTGAACGCTAACGCAGCAGTTTCACCATCAGTGTTGACATTGTGAAGGGAGGCAGACGCTGCACCATGAGTGTCTTCCTCTCGGAGGAGACTTTTGATGACAGAAAGGTTCTTACTGTGTTTGGCTAACACACGAGCATACTGTCCATAAGAGGATGATTTTGCATCTTTGACTTCTTGCATTTTATTGAGGAATTGCTGTTCCATGCCCGGTCGTTGAAGAAGTGTAGGGCTACTGCTAACTAGTTCAGCTAAACCCCAATCGTATCGTTCTGCCAGTTCAAGCTTCTTCTCATCTCGAAGAGGGAAATCATGTTGGAGTGCATCTTGAATAGCGTTAGCATTTTCGATGTTCTGATTGACGAGTTTTTCACCTTGGGCGTAAGTGAGGAGTGCGGTTGGCGCGGTAGAATAGAATTTGCTTGCTGAACGAAGTATTGCTAGCTGAGTTGCCTCATCAGCGTTATCAACAATTTCCTGGCGCAGTTCCTCTGGAAGTTCACGGTTTTGCAGTAAAGTGTTCAGTTTCCTATGTTTGCTGTGTTCTTCTTCATCACTTCCGAGGATGGTCTGATATACAGAACGGTAATCTTCTGGGTTCTCAACTTCAATGCGGTCTTTCTGCTTTTGGGCTGTGTTCTTCTCCATTAGCTGACCGAAGAGTTCTTGTGATACTTCTACTTTGTTGGAGTCGATGAGCTCAAGGTCACGACGAAGTTCGAAGTAGGTGTCAATGTTCTTAGTTTCCAAAGCGAGGTCAATGGCTTTCACCATTTCGCCGCGTGAGCAAAACTTTCCATCCGCATCATGGTAGGGGTTAGCCATTCGTATACTCCTTGTTTGTGTATGTTGAATATCTAACGCTTATTGAGGAGAAGATTGGAGCTGTCAGCTCAGTTACTGGATTAGCGTCCAGCCATCATTCCGAAAATTGTCAGTAACCAGAGGAAAATAGCTGTTAGAACAACTGAAAGAACAGTAAAAATAACACTGAATAACACTAAACCTAAACCTAGGTAACCAGAGATGAGACCTATAATGGAGAAAACTTTATTCTGCTTGTCATAAGGTCTAACTTTTAGTTTTTTGAGAGCAATGTGACCCACAACTACAGCAGCGATAGCGTTGATGCCAAACCAGAAGAAAAGACTACTCAAACCAAGAACCAAAGCAACAACTGACCATGCTGTGAGGTTAGGGTCATGGGGTACTACTGGATGAGAGGGAACTGATTGTGTATTATTCACCACAGAAGACGTTTCTGGTTTCTCTGGCGCTGGGGTCACTTCTTCGTTCAGTTCGAATGCATCTGCATTAGTTTTATCTGCCATGGCTCTTCTCCAATAATCTATTACTTTCAATATCGGAGAATAATGATAGTAAGTTTATAACTTCTTTATCTAAAGGAAATTAGGTTAAATATTGACTGAGATGTGAAGAAATGTCGATTTTTACCCCCAGAGTAGGGCACAAAACCGACATTTCTTCATTATAGAAGCTGAATATTCACATATTTGGCGATAACAGAGGAAAGCTATTTTATATAAGAAAAGAAATTCAATGTCGATTGTATCCCCTCCCCCTGCATCTCCGCCAGCGTTAACAAAATGGCAGCGATTTGCTAAAGTAGTTAGAGAAGAAAGCCTAAGAACTGCAATAAGTGCTGTTATTGAATACCTATTGAAGCAGTTATGTGGCTTCATACAAGGGTTGAATACTGAACCTTCCGTAAATTCAGCTAAGGGTCTTTCTTATGAAGCAATCGCACAAGCGTCAACGAAGGCAAAGGAATATATCACTATAGTCATATTTACAGTAACAGTCTTTGTCCTGCCTGCCATAGTAGGTGCGTCTATTATAGTAAATAACCAAATAAACGAAGATATAAAACCACCAACTACTACCTCACCTGTCACACCTAACGAGATAAAAGAAACGCCGACTCCGACTCCAACAAAAACTCTTACTCCTAGCGAAATTGAAGAACCTAGGATGAAAGAAGCCGCTGAAAAATATCTTACTGCTTTAGTCAATCAGGATGTTAACATGCTAATGGAAATAGATGCTACTGGGATACTAAAGGAACCAGCCGCTAATGTGGAATTACTATATACGGAGGTAGTACCAACTGATATTAAATATGAAGTGATTAGTGCTGATTTCAGCAATAAAACGGTAACTTTCACATATTCTATGGATGGAAAAAGTGAAGAAAGAAAACTTTCCTTAGTGGAACAGGATAATGAATGGAAAGTCAATCTAGGTTTGCCCTTCCTACATGACCTAGGTGCTCAAAAAATCATAATTAACGGGATTGAGCTCACAATAGTCAAAGAGAGGAATACTGATATATATATGTGGCCCGGAGTGTCTTATGACGTTTATACAGTAACGACTGGCGAAGAAGGAAACGGTGTACAACATATAATTTCTGGAACTGGAACTGATAAAGCTATTCTAAAAAGCGGAATTTATAAAAATCTAACTAACATCTCCTAAATAAATACAGAAGCCCCGCAGAGTATTCTCCGCAGGGCTTCTGTTTACTTGACTTTCGGGGGCACAACTTCTACGTTGTGTCCCTTAGGTCTTCCTTATATTCATTCTTCTCCTCGACGGAGTCGCGCTTCATTTCCGCTTTACGGACTTCAGCGTTTGCTTTAATCTCATCCACCTTGTCACCAAGGCGGTCTACATTCTCATGGAAGCCGTGCTTGATTTTCTCACCAGCAGCTTCAAGTTTCTCTCGGTTATCTTCAAGAATTGACATGATGTACTCCTTTGATTGGATGTACAGTTAGTTATCTGCTATTTGACCCTCTTTTGGGGGTGTTTTCAGAAAATATTCAGAAAAACTTTTACTCCCAAGGCTCAGTGAGCTTGAACCAGCCGCTGAAAGGCGCAGGAGCGGCAGGAAAATTAGCTACCATAGTGGTCAGGAAAGGTGCAGCTACATTACGCTTAGCAGCATCATCCGAATACTCTTTACTCCACCACATACCACCCTCCACATCAACACAACCATAGGGGTGACCGCCGTATCGAGCGCTGTTGTAGCCTTCAATAAAATCTTCAAATGTCCACTGGGTTGATTTGGCGTTACTGTTCGGACGATTAGTGCTACCAGCTCCCAGTAGCCCAATGAAAGCTGCAAGTTTGCCGTTACTACGTTTACGGAACCACACAGCTTTCACTGTGTAATGCCAACTGAGGTACTCAACACCAGTGTTGGGGTCAGTGAAAGAACTTTCCTGCACTTCAAAACTTGCAGGGTCAATAGCGTAAAGCTTTTTGGAAGCAACAAACTTCTGAACTGGAACAATAGGCATTAGTAAACTCTCTTTCCTGTAGCGACATACCATCCATCAAAACCTTCGGGAACTTCCGAATAATTTTCCAAAGCAGGTTTGAGGATAGCAAGTGAACGGTTATACAAATCAGTGTTAAACCAGTGGAGACCACGGGAATAGAAAACGGAGGAACCGTCCCAGTTAGCCAGAGAAGTAAACTGGTTACCTGCTGAATGCAATTCCAGCACTTCATCGAACGTGAGTTCAGTGTTTGTGTCAGCAGGGTTATGCAAGTTCATCAAGAAAGTGAACACTCCCAAATGTGCAGCTATGCGACCATTACGCTGAGGAAGGAAAGCTAGAGCTTCAACACGGCGGGAAACAAACACTCTGCCGTTATCTAGGGGTTGGGATGTAACAGTGAAGCGTTCGCGGTCGAACGCAAACTGCTTCTTATGTGCGTTGAAAGCAACTTTCTTTAACGGCATTACTGTTCCCTTTCTGAATAGTTCAGTCTACCACACTTCCTGTGGAAAATCCAATCAAACCTGAAACATAAGTTTTCTTCATGAATTAGAGAAAAGGCTGGTCAGGCTGGCTTTTTTTCACTCCGATTTGACTTGCAAAATACTAA
>Ga0247807_10000447_pt1 | contig 25656 bp, 16 predicted proteins | sample UWRJL074202C1_FD_179931 | JGI IMG/M metagenome (GOLD analysis project Ga0247807, IMG submission 179931) | Plant litter microbial communities from Arlington Agricultural Research Station in Wisconsin, United States - UWRJ-L074-202C-1 | ecosystem: Environmental > Terrestrial > Plant litter >...
CGGTCTGGCCACGGCCCTGGGGATGGCACTCGTCGCTGCCCCTCTCGCCGCGCTGCCAGCATCAGCCAACACAGCAGGCACCGGGGTTGTGATCAACGAGGCCTACTTCAACGGCGGCAGTGCCGGTGCGACGTACACACACAAGTACGTGGAACTCTTCAACCCCACCAGCGCCGACATCGACCTCAGCACGATGTCGCTGCAGTACCGCAAGCCGGGTGGGCTGGTCACCGACCGGCCCTCGGGTTCGGTTCCCCTGGAGGGCACAATCCCCGCAGGCGGTTACTTCCTTGTCCAGGGTGCAGCCAACTCCACTAACGGCGCCCCGCTCCCGACCCCCGATATGGCCAGCACGGCCTTCAGCGTCGGCGCCCCGGGTGGAACCCTGTTCCTCGCCAACACAATCGAGACCCTCCCGGCAATGCCCGTCGGCTCACTGGTCAATGACGAGCGAGTCATCGATTTGCTCGGCTACGGAACGTCGCTGACGTTTGAAGGCGCTGTCGCCACAAACGCATCCGTCACCACTTCCGTCAACCGCACCGACGGTATCGACACCGACAACAACGGAGCAGACTTCACCGTCGCAGCTCCCACCCCGCAGTCCCTCTCCTCGGTTCCCGCCGAGCCCACTGACCCCGATCCCACCGACCCCGAGGGTCCCGAGCCCGAACCGACCGGCGTTCCCACGCCGGAACCGACCGACGTTCCCGAGACCCCCGAGGCGCCCGTCGCCATTGCGGAAATCCAGGGCACCACGGACACCAGCCCGCTCGTCGGCGACACCGTCACCACCCGCGGAGTCATCACCGCCAGCTTCCCCACCGGTGGCCTCAACGGCTACTACATCCAGACCCCCGGCACCGGCGGCGCGATTGACTTCGCCACCCACACGGCATCCGACGGAATCTTCGTCTACTCGCCCACCACGGTCGCCGCCGCAGTTGTGGGCCAGTACGTCGAGGTCAGCGGAACGGTCGCCGAGTACTTCGGTATGACGCAGATCAGCTCGACAGTCGCACCGATCGAGGTGCCCGCCGAGACGCCCGCGCAGGTTGCTCCGGCTCCGGCCACGGTGTCGCTGCCCGCCGAGGCTGCGCAGCGTGAGTCCCTGGAGGGAATGCTTGTTGCCCCGGTTGGCTCGTACACGGTCACCGACAACTACACCCTCAACCAGTACGGCGAAATCGGCCTCGCGTTCGGAACCACTCCGCTCGTGAACCCGAACGTTGTCGCCACGGTTGGCTCCGCCGAGCACGCCGCAGCGACCGCCGACAACCTTGCGCGCTCGGTCAACCTCGACGACGGCGCCAGCACCAACTTCCTTCCGCGTGAGGGGGCCGACCAGTCGGCGCGCGACATCCCGCTGCCGTACATCTCCAAAGACACCAGCGTTCGTGTTGGTGCTGCGGCAACCTTCACCAAGCCGGTCATCTTCGACTACCGCAACAGCGGCTGGAACTTCCAGCCGACCGAGCGCGTCACCGGCGAGAACACCGCGACGGCCGCACCCGCGACCTTCAGCAACACCCGCACCGCAGCTCCCGCCGCGGTTGGTGGAGAGATCAAGCTGGGCACGTTCAACGTTCTCAACTACTTCAGCACCACGGGCGACAGCATCACCGGCTGCACCTACTACGTCGACCGCGCCGGTGCCCCGGTGACTGTCAACGGAGGCTGCGACGCACGAGGTGCGGCCAACGCCGATGACCTCCAGCGCCAGCAAGACAAAATCGTTGCGGCGATCACCGGCCTGAACGCCGATGTTGTCTCGCTCGAAGAGATCGAGAACTCGGCAGCATTCAATAAGGATCGGGATGCCGCGCTCGCGACTCTTGTTGCCGCGCTGAACGTCACAACGCCTGACACCTGGGCGTTTGTCCCGTCGCCTGCCGCTCTCCCCACCGATGAGGACGTCATCCGCACGGCCTTCATCTACAAAAAGGCAGTTGCAGAGCCCGTCGGAGAGTCGACGATCCTCAACGACGAAACCGTCTGGTTCAACGCTCGCGAGCCTCTTGCCCAGACGTTCAAGCCTGCCGGTGGTGCAGACAACGCCGAGTTCACGGTGATTGCGAACCACTTCAAGTCGAAGTCAACCGGCACCTCTCCGAACCCCGACAACGCGGACAACGGACAGGGTGCCTTCACCGGTGACCGCGTCCGCCAGGCGACCGCTCTTGTTGAATTCGCTGACACGTTCCAGAACGACGACGGCACCGCCAAGATCTTCCTCGTCGGTGACTTCAACGCCTACGCCAAGGAAGACCCGATCGCGGTTCTCGAGGAGGCCGGCTACGTCAGCCAGAACGCCAAAACCGGTGAGCAGACCTACGCGTTCAGCGGCACGGTCGGGTCCCTCGACCATGTCTTCGCCTCGCCCGCCGCGAACGCTTCGGTTGTCGGAGCGGATGTCTGGAACATCAACGCCTACGAGCCCATCGCCTACGAGTACAGCCGCACGAACTACAACGCGACGAACTTCTACTCGGCGGACGCCTTCCGCTCGTCGGACCACGACCCGGTTCTGGTTGGATTCAACTCCTCCAAAACCATCAACCTGCTCGGCATCAACGACTTCCACGGCCGTATCGACGGTCGTGCGTCTGGCGCCGTCTCGTCGACCACGGTCAACTTCGCCGGCACCATCGAGCAGCTGCGCGCAGCAGCAGGCCTGGACAACAGCCTGCTGATCTCCGCCGGTGACAACATCGGTGCCTCGCTGTACAACTCGTCCTCGCAGAAGGACCAGCCCACCATCGACGTACTCAACGCCCTCGGGGTCGCTACCTCTGCGGTTGGAAACCACGAGTTCGACGGTGGCTTCGCTGACCTCACCGACCGAGTGATCGGATCGGACGAGAACCCGAACGCCGACTGGTCGTACCTCGGTGCGAACGTCTACAACAAGGGAACCGAGACGCCAGCCCTGAAGGAGTACGACACCTTCGAGGTCAACGGAGTCACGGTCGGAGTCATCGGTGTTGTCACCGAAGAGACCCCCACCCTCGTGTCGGTCGCTGGCATCGCGGACCTCGATTTTGGTAACCCCATCGAGGCCGTCAACCGCGTCGCGGCCCAGCTGAGTGACGGTAACCCCGCCAACGGCGAAGCCGACATCATCGTCGCCGAGTACCACGAGGGCGCCGGTTCCGGTGTTGTTGAGGGTGCCACCATCGAAGAAGAGGTCGCGGCCGGCGGAGCATTCGCCGACATTGTGACGAAAACCGCCGCGGAGGTCGACGCGATCTTCACCGGTCACACGCACAAGCAGTACGCGTGGGACGCCCCGATTCCTGGAGCAGCCGGCGAGACCCGCCCGATTGTGCAGACCGGTAGCTACGGCGAGTACGTCGGTCAGATCCTGCTGACGCTCGACGACGACAACAACGTCTCGGCCTACGTCGCCAAAAACGTGGCCCGCAGCACTGCGGCGACCGCGTCCCTGGTTGCGGCCTACCCGGTTGCTGCCGAGGTCGAAAAGATTGTGAATGCGGCGGTGGATGCTGCGGCAATCACCGGTCGTGTTCCGGTTGGCACGGTCACCGGCGACATCTCCACGGCGTATGCCACTGACAGCACCGGCAAGCTGGTCCGAGATGACCGCGGAAGCGAGTCGACTCTAGGAAACCTGGTTGCGGACGCACTCGTCGAGACCCTGGCTGACCCGACACTGGGTGGCGCGGAGATCGGAATTGTGAACCCCGGCGGTCTGCGTGCCGACCTGCTCTACAAGGCCAGCACCACGGTCGGCGACGTCGACGGAACGGTGACCACGGCAGAAGCGGTCGCAGTGCTTCCCTTCGCGAACAACCTCTGGACGGCAACCCTCACGGGTGCCCAGTTCGTGACCGTTCTCGAACAGCAGTGGCAGCGCACCGCCACGGGTTCGGTGCCGAGCCGCGCGTTCCTCAACCTGGGACTCTCGGACAACGTCAACTACACCTACGACGCCACCCTCCCCGAGGGTGACCGCATCACGGGTGTCACGATCGATGGCGCACCGATCGACCTGGAGCGCGATTACCGCGTGGGAACGTTCAGCTTCCTGCTCGATGGTGGAGACAACTTCCACGAGCTGAAGAACGGAACCGACCGCAAAGACTCCGGTCTGGTCGACCGCGACGCATGGATCGCCTTCCTCCAGGAGAACAGCGCTGCTGGCCTCACCCCCGAGTTCGATCGTCGGGGAGTTGCTGTCAGTGGTGTTCCGACCGAGGTGCTTGAGACCGGAGCATCCGGATCGATCACACTGAACAAGCTCGACCTCACGTCGCTGGGCAGCCCCGCCAACACCGCGGTCAGTGCAGTGTTCGAGGGCAGCTCGGCCGCGGCGACCGTTTCGACGGTGACTGCGGGTAGTGCAACGGCAGCCTTCACGGTGCCGGCGGATGTGGATGGTGACGCCACGCTGGTGATCACTGCGCTCGAGTCCGGCACAACGGTGCGGGTGCCGCTTACGGTCAAGGCCGTGGTGACTGACCCGGGAACGCCGACTGACCCGGGAACGCCGACTGACCCGGGAACGCCGACCGACCCGGGAACGCCCACTGACCCGGGTACGCCTACGGACCCCGGAACGCCGACGGATCCCAGTACGCCCGGTACTCCCGGAACCCCTGGAACCCCTGGCGAGCTGCCCGAGTCCGGTGAGACGGCTCCGACCACGTCCCCGATCGCGGCCGGAATCGCCAGCCTGACCGCCGCGCTCAAGGACCTGATCAGTGTGAGTGACTCGACACTGGTTCCCGGCCAGAAGATTGTGGTGACAGTGGGCACGAAGTACGCCGGCACGTTTGTCTCCGCATTCCTCTACTCCACCCCGGTGAACCTGGGCGGCTGGATCGAGGTCGCAGCTAACGGCACGATCGAGGTCACCATCCCGACCAACACCGCCGCCGGAACGCACCGCATTGCGGTACAGGACGCCAGTGGCGCGGTCATCGGATGGACCACGGTCACGGTCTCGGCAACGGGCTCCGGCCTGGCGAACACGGGTACGGTGCTTGCGCCCGCCCTCACCATGGCAGCGCTGCTGCTGATGCTCGGTGGCGCGCTGGTTGTCTCGCGTCGTCGCCGTCTGACCGGCGAGAACTAGCGCGCAGACGGTCGCGGTGACACCACCGCGACCGTCGCATCCGAACTCTCGTCATCCATAGGCCTACCGGCCCTATCGCCCCGCTGCACCGGGACGGTAGGGCCGGTTTGCGCTTTGACAGGGTGCCTGAAACTGGAGAATACTCACTGGTGTCGGGTGTGATTTCCGCCGCCCGGCGCACAGAGCCGAGGCCCCTTTTGACCGAGTATCTGGCCGTCCGGCCGGTTCACAGTGACAGTCGCTCCCGGTATTTTGCTGCGGGGAGCATGGCCGCTCTCGCTGGGGCAACGCCGGCAACTTCCGCGGCACTGGCTGCGTCGACCACGATTGCTCGCATCACTCCCGATCTCGACCTGTCAGTGCACATCGGCTCGCTTGTCCTCGAGACTCCCGTGATGCCGGCGTCGGGATGCTTTGGCCCAGAACTCGGCCGTCTCATCCCCATGGACGAACTCGGCGCCTCCGTCACCAAAACCGTGTTCGCCGAGGCGCGCGGGGGCAACGCCGCGCACCGGCTGACCGAGATCCCCGCCGGGATGGTGAACAGTGTGGGCATCCCGAGCTCAGGCGCCGCCGGATACCTCGCCACACAGCATCCCGCCTACCTCGCCCTGGGTGTGCCCGTGATTATCAGCGTCGGTGGGCACCGGCACAATGAGTACGCCCCGCTGGTTGTCGACTTGCAGGGTGCGGGGGATGCGTACGAGCTCAACGTGTCGTGCCCGAACCTCGACCGGGAGGGCACGGCCATCGGGGCCGACCCACTCGAGCTCGCGCGGGTGGTGGCAGATGTGCGTCGCGTCACCACCAAACCGTTGATTGTGAAGCTGCCGTCGATGCTGTCGTCCATTGCCGACTGCGCGCAGGCCGCCGAGGATGCCGGGGCCGATGCCCTCTGCGTCGCCAACTCGTTGCCGGCGCTCGCCCTCGACCCGCGCACGGGTGCTCCGCTGCTCGGCAACGTGATGGGTGGGCTCAGTGGTCCGTCGATTCGTCCGGTTGCGTTGCGGCTCGTGTGGCTCGCGTCGCGTGCGGTGGGGATACCGGTGATCGGATGCGGTGGCATCGAGCATCCCGATGACGCGCTCGAGTTTTTCGCGGCCGGAGCAAAGGCCGTCCAGGTCGGCACGGCCAGTTTCGCTCGCCCGTCGGCGGCCGTCGACATTGCACGCGGTCTTCGTGACGAGTGTCGGATCGCCGGGGTCAGCTCCCTCGCCGATCTGCTGGCGGCGAGGGCTCGATGAGTGGGCTGCTTGCGGGTTCGACTGGCGTCCCCGCGCCGACACCGGGCGTGATTTCCGAGCGTGTGCCTGCCGACACCCTTGGCGACATCCTCACGGTGCGCCCACCGACCGGACGTGTTGAGGCCGACCCGACCTGGGACGAGGCACCCGTTCTGTTGCACGAGGTACTCGACGGGCACTATCACCGACTGGTGTTGCACTCGCCGTCCATCGCGTCGCGCGCCCGAGCCGGACAGTTTGTGATGGTTTCGGTGCCGTCTCGGGGCGGAGCCAAGATCCTGCTCCCGCGCCCGATGGCGATCCAGCGCCGCCACCCGGAGCGGGGAGATATTGAAGTCACCTTCAGCATCGCCGGGCGCGGCACCGCGGAACTCGCGCGCATCGAGGTGGGGCAGAGTCTGCTCCTTACCGGTCCGCTTGGGCGCGGATTCGAGATTCCGGACGCAACCTCGCGCATTCTGGTGATGGCCCATGGCAGCGGTGTGTGCGCGGTGCTCGGCATTGTGGAAGACGCTGCGGCCCGGGGCATCCCGACCCTCGCCCTGCTCAGTGCGGCCATGCGCAGCGCGGTTGTGGGTGAGCGCGACTGTGCGGAACTCGGCACCGAGGCGATCATTGTGACGGAGGATGCTGGCAGCAACACAATTCCCGCCATCGACCGGCTGTTGCGGGAGCACTACAGAACCGATCGGCCGTCGGTCATTATGGTGTGCGGGTCGTCTGCGCTGACGCGCGCGGCGGTGGCCCTCGGGGTGGACTGGGGCATTCCGGTGCAGGTCGCGCTCGAGGCGCACATGGCCTGCGGGCTCGGATACTGTCACGGCTGCGCGGCGCCGGTCGCTGCGTCATCGGACCGCGCGTCATCGGACGGCGCGACATCGGATCGGGTGACATCGGACGGTGCGATTTCGGACGGGGCGACGTCGGACCGCGAGGGTCCGCTGGTCTGTCGTGATGGTCCCGTGTTTGATGCGCACGTGCCCTTCTAGCTGTCCGGCCAGATCAGACGCCGCACCACAAACGACGTGGCGCTCACCGACTCAAGCCCGTCGGATACCGTCAGCGCGTAAATTTCCTGGTTTTTGCGACAGTCGAAGACCACGCCCGACACGCCCTGTGCCTCGAGGTCGACCGGCGATGACTCGTGGAGCAACGCGTTGACGGTGCCCGGCGCAAACCAGCCTGCGGTGGCGCCCTGGGTGTGCCAGCGAAACTCGAGTTCGACCGTGGCGGTGAACTCGTTCTCGCACATCGCTACGGGGGAGGAGGCGGCGAACGACAGGATGGCGGGCCCGGTTTGCCCGATGGTCACCGGGGGCGTGTCTGGCGGGATGATGTTGGGCGCCGAGCTCCCGGGAGTGCCCGCGTCTCCCTCGAGCGCGTCGCCACCCTGGACGCCACCCTCGGTCGCGTCGGGTTCGGTGGCGGCGTCGTCGGTCGACTCGGGGTAGCCGGGCGCACCAGCGGGCGGATCGAGTGTTGCGCCGTCGGGTGTGTCCGGTGGGATCGGCGCCGCCGGGGGAGTCCGCTCCTGCGCGGTGGGCGCGGGAAGGGACGGTTCGGTGGGTGGTGCCTGGGTGGGAAGTGGTGTTCCAGTCGGGATGCTCGCGGGCGGAGCATCCCCCGGTCCAGAAATCACGGGAACAACCCGCGCCACCGCCATCACCACCAGCGCGACAGCACACAGGGCCATCGCCAGCGCGACGGCGACGAGTATTCGTCGGCGGAGTGACGCAGGTGGGAAGAGCCAGGGTGGGCGGGTCGACTCAGACATGGGGCCTCGCATGCGGGGGAGCACTGATAACGATGCGGGCACGCGGGGCGACATGCCCAGATTTCACGCTAGCAGCGGCCACCGTCGTTGCGGGAGAGCCGATTGCGGTTAGTTCATGGGGGTTCCTCAGCTACTGCAACGGCCGCGCTATGCCGATGCATTGCCCATGCAGTGCCAACGCAATGTCCATGCATCGCACGTTCATAGCCAAACCATCGGAGACATTGACACAGGCTCGATTTATATCCGACATGTGTCTGTAACAGGTGAGCCATACTCTCGGCTGTGGGAAGGAATTTGACCCCCGGCCACCCACAAGGGGAGGGGGTCTCATTGGTGTGCATTCTGGCAAATAGGTGCACAACTATATTGCGCAAAGTCGCGGATTTTTCACGAATGCGTGCGTAGTTCTGAGGATATCCGCTCGAAGTTGCGGGCAGACTCAGCATCACGCACAAATCTGTTACCCCGGTCGACGTGCATGCCCGCCAGCTGTGACCTTCCGCACACCCGTGGAAGACCAGTCGGCGAACCCTGTTTGTACCCCTCACACCCTCACTCGATTCGGAGAACCATGACGTTCACACGCGTCCTTGCGAGCATCGGGATTACCGCCATCACGGCGGGAACCCTGGCGTTCGGATCAGGAGCGGCCTTCGCGGCCGATACGCCGGCACCGGTGCCGGCGTCGCCCATAGTTGTTCCCACTTCACCCCTTGTCACCGCACCAACCAGTTACCCGCAGCAGACCGACCTCACGGTGCCGGCCAAGTTCGCGACGGATGCGTCGCTCAACCGCGGTCTGATGCCGTACGACGAGTTCGCCCCGAAGATTAACTCGCTGATGGACAACAGCAACCGTGTCTCGGCGCAGGTTGTGGGAAAGTCCGTTCTCGGCCGTGACATCTACCTTGTCACCGTGACCGGACGCGAGACGGTCGAAGAGACCGCACAGCAGACCGTGTGGCGCGACAAGATCAAGCACAACGCAGCAGAGGCCGCGATGGACACCGAGCTGCAAGCCGGCTACAAGGTGCCGATCTGGTTCAACGCGAACATCCATGGCAACGAGTGGGAGGGCACGGACGCCACCCTCAACTACATCGAAAAGCTGTCGACCTCTGCATGGGAAGAGGTCGAGGAGCTCCTCGACGGACACCGTCTCTACTTCACCGTGGTGAACAACCCCGACGGTCGTGCGCTCGGACAGCGCGCCAACGGCGACAACTTCGACGCCAACCGCGACATGATCACGGGAGCCACCCCGGAGTCCCGCGTCATCCGCGACCTGACCGCGATCATCCAGCCGACGTTCTACGTCGACATTCACGGATACACCAGCGTGCTGCAGATCGAGCCCTGTGGTCCGCCGCACGGTGAGAACTACGAATACGACCTCTTCCTGCCACACGCGTATGACGCGGCGCTGGCCATGGAGAAGGCCGTTGTTGATGCGAACATCCCGGGCAACACCTACCTCACCCCGACCGGTGGCTCCACCCTGGAGAACACTGGAAAGGTGAAGATCCCCTACCGCGACATCCGCGCTGGATGGGACGACTGGCCGCCGATCTTCACCCCGCAGTACGTCGCCTACCAGGGTGCCATCACCAACACGGTGGAGCTGCCCCTCGGTCGTGTGAGCGACCCCGCGACGGGTATCGCCAACGCGGTTGTTGACGTCGAGGTGGCCCGCGTGGTCATCGAGACCGCCGTCGACTACGTTGTTGAGAACTCTGACGCACTGCTCGCCAACCAGATCGAGATCTTCCGTCGTGGAGACGCTGGCGAACCGCTGAAGACCATCCCGGCCGACATCGACCCCTCCACCGTTCCCGCCCCGAACGCCTGGGCTGAGATCTGGGACGAGACCGACGTCTACACCGCCAGCCTGCCTCGTGCCTACGTCATCCCGACCGGTGGCACACAGCGCTCCGACACCGACGCTGCCACCCTGGTGGACCAGCTTCTGGTGCACGGCGTTGAGGTCAACACCACCGATGCTCCCTACACGGTCAACGGCGTGACGTATCCGACGGGTTCCTACCTGATCGACATGCACCAGCCGCTGCGCGGTATGGCGAACGTTCTGCTTGCCGATGGCACCGACATCTCCACCCGGGTTCCCGACATGTACGACATCTCCGCATGGAGCCTGTCGCTGCTGTGGGGTGCTGACGTGGATGCCATCGGTTCCACGTCCGACGCCGCTCCGGCTGTGTCGTACACACAGATCACCGCGAGCTCACCGACCGGCTCCCTGCCGGCCGAGGGCAGCTACCTCGAACTCGAAACATCGGGCGTCGCCGAATACCAGGCCATCAACGCACTTCTCGACGCTGACGTTCCGGTGTCGGTGTTCGACGATGGTTCGGTGATTTTGGGGCCGGATGCTGCGACGCGAGTTGCTGCGGCGGCCGTAGTTTCCACCTACGGAGTCGAATTCGAAGCATCCACCGGTGAACGCCTGCGTGAGGAAGACAGCCGCGGCCTCACGGACATTCGTGTGGGCTACTCGGGTGCTCAGGACGACCGCCAGTCGCTGCAGAAGATGGGCTTCACCGATCTTGTGCCGGTGACCGCCGCAACCCTTCAGTCGGGCGCTGTGGACCTTGGAACGATCGACGTGCTGTGGGTCGCATCGAACCTGCGGATCAATGCGGTAACCCAGCCCGTTGCCAAAGCCGCGATTGACGCATTTATTGCGTCCGGCAAGGGTGTTGTGGGACGTGGCACGGCGGTGGCGGAGTTCGCCAACACCTTCGGTCTCGTTTCCTCGACCGCAACCACCGGCACGAGCGGATCCAACGGAATCGTGAACGTGACCACGCCCGCCGAGAGCCTCTTCGCTCTCGCCGCGCAGGACACCGCGTTTATCACTCCCGCCGTCTGGTTCAGCGGACTCGGTACCAACGCTGTGGTCGAGCAGACCTACGCGGCCGAGAACGTGTTTGTCTCCGGTCACTGGGCTGATTCCACGGCGGGCTCACGCTCGTTCGCGGCCGGCCAGGCGTCCATTGTGTCGGCCGAAGCCGCATCGGGATCCAAGGTGCTGATGTTCGGTACGTCGCCGCTCTACCGCACCCATCCCGTGGGTGCGTTCAGCCAGGTCGCTCGCGGCCTGTTCTGGGCGGGAGCTGACGGCGCCGAGGTAGTAGAGCCGGTCATCGTTCCGGACCCCGGAACTGACCCCGGTACCGATCCGGGTACTGACCCGGGAACGGATCCGGGTACGAACCCGGGAACCGGCCCGGGTACTGACCCCGGCACGAACCCCGGAACTGGCCCCGGTACCGACCCTGGAACCGAGCCTGGTACAGACCCCGGTACTGAGCCCGGAACTGACCCTGGAACCGAGCCCGGAACTGACCCTGGAACCGAGCCCGGCACCACGCCGACTCCTGCGCCTACTCTCGCCCCGGCGAGCGGTTCGGGAACCACCGCAGTACCTGAATCGGCCCTGACCTCGGACAACCGCGGCGGAGTATCGGTCAACCCGGGTACGGCTGCTCTCGGATCGACTGTCACGGTCACCGTTGGCACCGAGCACGCGGGGGAGAAGGTTTACGCCTGGATCTACTCCACCCCGATCGCCCTCGGAGCGCACACCGTCAGTGCGGCAGGGACCATCACGGTCGCCCTGCCGACTGACATCGCCGTCGGCGCGCACCGCATTGCGGTTCTCGCCGAGGACGGAACGCTGCTCGGCTGGACCAACATCACGATCAACGACCCGGATGGCCTGGCCAACACCGGTGTCGAGCCTGCGGGAATGGCGGCCCTGGCCGCACTGCTGCTTCTCGCAGGAGCTGCCGGAGTGTTTGCGGTTCGCCGCCGTCGGGACGGCATCGCGGAGTAATCCGGTGGGCCACACGGTGATCCCGGTGGCTCGCTCCAGCAAATGACGCACTGATCGGTGGTGTCGGCACACAACCTGTGTCGGCACCACCGATTTGCTGTTCGGGGATAACGGCGATGGCGGGATAAAGTCGTTCTATGGAACTGACCGATGGCCCGCTCGACGCGGAATCCCGCGAGCTTCTCGACGAACTGATTGAGATCAGGGAAAGCATCGACAACATTGATGCTGCGCTGGTACATCTGCTTGCCGAGCGGTTCAAGTTCACCCAAAAAGTTGGTCGGCTCAAGGCTGCTGGTGGCCTGCCAGCATCCGATCCCGATCGCGAACGGGTTCAGATTGCGCGCCTGCGGGGCCTCGCCGAAGATTCGCACCTCGACCCGGCCTTTGCGGAGAAGTTTCTCAACTTCATCGTCGCCGAGGTCATCCATCACCACGAGGCAATTGCGAACTCGAGCGCTCCCGGCGCACGCGACTAAGGTCTTCTGCGCACATAGGATGCCCAGCCACGAGTCTTAGAGTTCAGCGGAACCGAAGCGAACCTCACTAATCACGAGGCGAGTATCGGGGCCAGCGGAGGATCATCAGGAGTGGCGACCAGCGTCGCTGTTGCCTTCCGCGTCACCGACCTTGGAGGCTTTTATGCCCGAATGGCTCGTATTGACTGTAGGAATTGTTGTCACCGTGGTGCTTGTTGGTGGCTGGATCGTAATCTCGCTCATTCTGCGGCACCGCCACAAAACGTCGAGTGTGCACCCCGATATGCAGGCCGCGTACCGGTCGGCGGCGGGGCCGCGCGGGATGTCCGAGGGGCTCTCCCGAGGTGACAGTCGGCACGGAGATGTCGGGCCGTAGCGCTGACGTGGTGCGGATATAGTGCCAGCCGCGAGGCCGTCTTCTCCTCCACAAGCTGCGCTGAGTAGATAGTCTCAACAGAACTGATTGTCTATCTGGCCTGCACTTTTCCCGCCTGGGAAAATTGTTGTATGCCCAGCTTCTACCCCACACATCCCGAGCCCGGAGACCCTCCCGGGCTCTACGGTGATGTGTATTTTGATGGGCAGAACGTCACCGGGCGGGTCACTGATCCGGCGCACATGGTGGAACACCGCGCAGGCGAATGGTTTGTTCCGGCGGAGTCCGCAGTCTCGACCGCGACGACGGGTGAGCTCGCCGCCGACATCGCCGCCGACACTGGCATCGCCCCCGACAACGACAGCGCCCCCGACAACGCATTAGACATTGGCGGCGCCACGAGCACCGCCACCACCGCCACCACCGCCACCGCCACCGGTGCGGGTGCGGGCGCCGGTGCGAGCGTTCGAGACGCCGGCAACGTAGTCCCCTTATCCCCTCCGCCTGCAAGTCTTGGGCCGTTGGTGTGTATGGACATTGCTCTTGCCGCTCTGCGGAACTGTTCTACCAACATCGCCGACTATGACGGCCTCACCAACGCCGAGGTGGAGCTTCTGCATGAGAAGAATGCAGAAGCCCTACGACTGGTGGGAGTGCAAATGGCGATCAGCACCAACCAGATCGACCACCGCTCGGCCGTCGAACTCGCCGGGCAGGGCATGGCTCGCCAATCCGGCTATCGCACCCCCATCGAGATGGCGAAGAACCTGGGTGGTCTGACCCATCAGGAAACGATGGCCGTACACGACGCCGGGCGAATGATGAGAGAGGGGCAGTCCGTCTCGCCCGACCCCGACCAGCCTTTCGCCCCCGATATCCCCGTCGCGGAGCCCGCGGCCGAGTCGGTGCCATTGGCACCGTGGCTCAAGAGCGTTTCGCGGGCGCTGAAAAACAACGAACTTTCTTCCGCGCAAGCGGCTGCAATCCGTACTGGACTCGGCACCCCAACCGAAGGGGTGCCCGTCGAGCTCTTGGCAGAGTCAGCTTCGACGCTTGTACGAGACGGCCAGCATTTGACGCCGGAGCGGCTGCTCAAATGGGCCCGGCAGACCCGCGACCGGCTAGACCGCTCCGGGGTTGCCCTGCGGGAAGCCGAACGCCGTGCCCGCCGCTCCGCCAAACTCGTCACTCGCGGCGACGGCATGATGCAACTCACCTGGGTTATGGACCCCGAAGAAGGCATGGTCTTCAAAACCTTGGTCGACCGGACCATCTCGCCCAAAGCGGGCGGACCGCGTACCGGGGATGAGGAAAGCCGCCGCCGAATCCAGGATGACCCACGCGAGCCTCACGAAATTCTCGCCGACCAACTCGGGCTCTTTTTTCAGCTCGGTGCAACGGTCGACCCCAGCCAGCTTCTGGCCACCCCGACTGCGTCGGTGGTTGTACTCACCCGTCGTGCCCCAACAACAACCGTTGATGGCGCCGACGGGGCCACTCCGTCTGCCACTGTCACGGCGCCGCGGGCGGACGGGCTTCCCAGCCCCCACGACCCAGACATGGAACACTTCCCGACCGGACAGTACGACATCGGGTGGATCGACGGCCATTCCGACCCGGTCTCACCGCAGACCGTGGACCGGTTGATCTGCGGCGGGTCCACCACCGAAGTCAGCTTCACCCACGACGGACAACCCTTGGATGTGGGTCGGGAGCAACGCCTGTTCGGCAAAAAGCAACGCGTCGCACTTGGAGCCCAATTCGGCGGATGTACTTGGACCGATAAATTCGGGAACAGGATTTGTCCGAGGCCACCGTCCTGGTCGGAAGCGCATCACATCGAGCATTGGCACCGGGACAACGGCAAAACAGTAATGGCCAACGGCATCCTGTTCTGCAAACTCCACCATCTGGAACTCCACAACGATGGGTGGGAGGTGCTCCGCAGAGCCGACGCCTACTGGCTGATTCCGCCAGCGTCCGTCGATCCGACTCGAACGCCACGTCGGATGCCCACGCAGAGCGATGCCTTCCAAGACCTCATGGCAAATGAACCGCCCGCGTAGACCTGTCGACCCGATACGCTGCGCAAGATTCAGCCAACCACGGTGTCCGGCAAACTCAATGTCGAGCAACCTCAGCGTCCAGCAACTGCAGTGTCTAGTAACTGCGGTGTTGAGCAACCGCAACGTCTAGCCACAGATAACGAGCGTGCCGGCCGTACCGAGCGTGCCGACCATACCGACCGCGCCCAGCGTGCCGAGCGGGCAGCACAACCTGCGCCACCCACCCGCAACGACTACTGGCCGATGACAGCTCCGAAACGGTCGCTCATGGTCGAACGGTGGGTCGAACGCAGTTCATCGAGGGAGACAGTGAAGAGGTCCTGGATCTCGAGAACGGGCGCCGCAGCATCCGTCACACCAATACGAAGCACGGGGTAACCGCGACCCTCGCACAGACCCTGGAACTTGACGTCGTCCTCACGCGGAACCGAGACGATGACACGACCGCTGGACTCGCTGAACAGTGCAGTCGCAGCATCCACCCCGTCGCGTTCCATGATCTCGGTCAGCCACACACGTGCACCAACGCCGAAACGCATCGTCGCCTCGGCGAGAGCCTGAGCAAGACCGCCATCAGCGAGGTCGTGAGCACTGCCAATGAGGCTCTGCTCGCTGCCGGCGGCGATCAGCGACGCGAGACGCATTTCGGCCTGCAGGTCCACTGCCGGCGGACGACCACCGAGGTGGTTGTGAATAACTCCAGCCCAGGCCGAACCGTCAAGCTCGAGTGCCGTGGTTCCGAGCAGGTAGATGTTGTCGCCCTCGTCCTGCCATCCGGACGGGATGCGCTTGGCAACGTCGTCCATCACGCCGAGTACAGCGATTACGGGAGTCGGGTGGATCGGAACGTCGCCGGTCTGGTTGTAGAACGAGACATTGCCGCCGGTGACGGGAATCTCGAGCTCAAGGCATCCATCAGACAGCGCCTCAACGGTCTTCGAGAACTGCCACATCACCTCGGGGTTCTCGGGCGAACCGAAGTTGAGGCAGTCGGAGACGGCAACCGGAGTCGCACCGGTCACGGCAACGTTGCGGAACGCCTCGGCTAGAGCAAGCTGCGCACCCACGTAGGGGTCGAGCTGGCAGTAGCGACCGTTGGCGTCGGTGGCGACCGCGAATCCGAGGCCACTCTCCTCGTCAACACGAACCATTCCGCCGTCGTCGGGGAAGCTCAGGGCGGTGTTGCCCATCACGTAGGTGTCGTACTGGTTGGTGATCCAGCTCTTGTCGCTGAGGTTGGCGCTGCCCAACAGGCGCAGGGCCTGCTCGCGCAGCGCGGCACCCTCGGTCGGACGCACAAAACGCGACGCGGAGTCGGCCTGGAGGGCGTCGATCCAGCTCGGGTACGCGACCGGACGGTTGTAGACGGGGCCATCAACGGCGACAGTGCGGGGGAGAACGTTGACGATTTCTTCGCCGTGCCAGTTGATGATGAGACGACCGGTGTCGGTGACCTCGCCGAGCACACTGGTCTCGACCTCCCACTTGTCGACAACCGCGAGGAAGCCCTCGAGCTTCTCGGGCGTGACGATCGCCATCATGCGCTCCTGGCTCTCCGACATGAGGATTTCCTCAGCGGTGAGGTTCGGGTCGCGCAGCAGAACCTTTTCGAGCTCGATGAACATTCCGCCATCGCCGTTCGAGGCCAGCTCGCTGGTCGCGCAGCTGATGCCGGCGGCGCCGAGGTCCTGGATGCCCTCAACGAGGTCCTGGGCGAACAGTTCGAGGCAGCACTCGATGAGCACTTTCTCGGCGAACGGGTCGCCGACCTGAACTGCGGGACGCTTGGTCGGGCCGCCTTCGGAGAATGAATCGGAGGCGAGGATGGATGCTCCGCCGATACCGTCGCCGCCGGTGCGAGCGCCGAACAGCACCACCTTGTTGCCCACACCACGCGCATTGGCGAGGTGGAGGTCTTCGTGGCGCAGCACACCAACGGCGAGAGCGTTGACGAGCGGGTTGGCCTGGTAGCAGGAGTCGAAGTAGGTTTCGCCTCCGATGTTCGGGAGTCCGAGGCAGTTGGCGTAGAAACTGATGCCACTCGTGACACCGTGCACAACGCGCGCGGTGTCGGGGTGGTCGATGTCACCGAAACGCAGGGCGTCCATCACGGCGACGGGACGAGCGCCCATGGAGATGATGTCGCGGACGATGCCGCCGACGCCGGTCGCAGCGCCCTGGTAGGGCTCGATGAACGACGGGTGGTTGTGGCTCTCGATCTTGAAGGTGACGGCCCAGCCCTCACCGACGTCGACAACACCGGCGTTTTCGCCCATACCGACCATGAGGTTTTTGCGCATCTTCTCGGTGGTTTTGGTACCGAACTGGCGCAGGTAGTTTTTGCTCGACTTGTAGGAGCAGTGCTCGCTCCACATCACCGAGTACATGGCGAGCTCGCCACTGGTGGGGCGGCGGCCGAGGATTTCGCGGATGCTGGCGTACTCATCGGGTGCGAGCCCGAGTGCCGCGTACGGCTGTTCCTTGTCCGGGGTCGCTTTGGCGTTATCGACGGTATCGGGCGCAGAAATGGTGGGAATGCTCACGAGGGCGAAGGCTCCTGGATCGAGGGCGTGCCGGAAGAGGCAATTCTACCCGGCAACTCGTTCGCGACAGTGCGTTGCGCCCACTGCGGCCGTTTTGTCGGCAGGCCAGGTGGACTGATCCCAGTACTGGCGCTGCCGCTGGGCTAGTCTTTGCCGGCATTGCTGCTGGGCTAGTTTTCGCCAGCCTTGCTGCCGAGCTAGTCTCCGCCGGCCTTGCTGCGGGGTCAGTCTCCGACGCTGCCACCTGGCAAGTGCGCCGACATCACCACTTCAACCCGGTCAGTCCCCGCCTCCGCCGCCACCATCTCCACCACTGCTTCCGCCATCGCCCCAGCTGCTGTGACTTCCGCTTCCGCCATCGCCGCCGCTACCCCAACTCCAGAAACCGCCGCCGTGGTGGGTGCTTCCGCTGCTGTCCTCATGGGGACGATCGTTATCGCGGACAGGAGAGCCGCCCGCAGTGGTCGACCCATAGATGATGGCGGAGTCCGGGGCAGCCGAGTCGGAACGTCGTCGAGTGCGGGAGGTTGTGGAGGCGGATGACGTGGATGCTCGCCGCCGAACCACTACCACCGTGACAACGATGATGGCGACGATGATCGTGAGGATGAGGTAACCGCTGGTGTCCATGGAGCCTCTTTCGCCCGGGCTTTTAGCCTAGGGAGAAAACGTCACAAGTGACCCTGCACGGCCGGAGTTTTTCTCGCTGTTCGTGCCGTTGTTTGTGCGGTTGTTTGTGCCGCTATTTGTGCCATTGTTCGGGCCACTGGTCGTGCCGCTACCCGCCCCGCTACCTGCGCCACTGCTCGTGCCACTGCTTGCGCCACTGGTCGCAGCGCTACCTGCGCCGCTACCTGCGCCGCCTTGTCCCACTACGAACCGGGCGGACCCATCACAAGAAGCACCGTCATTACACCAGCGAGCACAACCAGAAGAGTCACAACAAGAAGGGCGGGATGGCGGAGCATCCACCGCAGACCGGACGCGTACCAGGTGTGATCCCGACGATCTGCGGTCGCCTCGCGCCGCCATGGGCCCTTGAGACGATCCGCTCGGGTCGCCCAGATCTCGAACGGAATCGTGGCATATGGAACGACGGCCGTGAGCACGGCGAGGGTCATGAGGCGAAGGTTCCAGCGCTGATTGACGCCAACCAGAAGGACGGTGAGCCCGTAGGCGAGGAACACCAGGCCGTGGGCGAAACCGCCGATGCTGACACCGAGACCACCCCACTCGAGGATGTACTTCGCGATCATTCCGGCGATCAGGAGGGTCCAGGTCACCGCCTCGGCGATCGCGAGTGTGCGGAACAGTTGGCGAGGTGTCACGAAGGGCGCTCCCGGGCAGTGCAGTGGGTCACGGTGAGCCATCGCGTCGGTACGCGGTGCCTGCCGTGGCGGACGTGGCCTGAGTTTAGCGGCGCCCCGATTGGACAGGCTGGGAGTCGGTGTGTGGCCGCGGACGGCCCCGATGGTGAAGTGGTCCGGGGGACAGCTGTACCCCACATAGTTCGCGCATCGACCTGAATGACTGGTTGCGACTGACCATGCGCTCGCGGCTGCCGTGTGCGGAGATGCGTCACGCAGTACGGCGCAGTCGGCGTAGTCGGCGTAGTCGACGCAGTCGGGGCGGACGGAACTGCGTCGCTCCTCGAGTGGACAGAACCGCGTCGCTCCTCGAACAGACGGAACCGTGCTGCACCCAGGCCGCGCATCGTCACCAATCAGCCCAGACAGTGCATCTGTTCAGCTGGGGCATCGCTATCGATCAGGCTGTACGCCTACGCTAGAAGCGCATACCTCCGCCACAGTTGTCGGTATCACCCCTATATTTTTCCCAGCCGGGCATCGAGGAGCAGCAGTATGTTCGACAATTTTGTGTGGAAGTCCTGGATAGGTCTTCCTATCGCCGTTGTGATCGCGTTGGTCGTCACGTTGGTAATCCTGGGCGTCCTGTCCGTTGTGATGCGCGTCGCGTCCAAGCGCCGCGAGTGGCCCACGGCGCTCGCTAGTGGAGCGCGCCACCCGTTCCGACTTCTCGTCGCGATCATTGCTGTCTGGATCGCCGTCACCTTTACTTTCCCCGATCCCGAGTGGATTGACCGGGTCAACCACTTCTTCCGGATTTCGACCATCGCGACAACAACCTGGCTCGCCGCCGGGTTGCTGACCTTCGCCATCGGTCTCGGGATGGCCCGCTACCGCACCGACATCGCGGACAACAAGATCGCCCGCCGAATGCACACCCAACTCGCCATCGTGCGGCGACTGGGCGTTGCGGTCATCGTCATTCTCGGTATCGCGTCGATCCTGCTCACGTTCCCCGGCGTCCAGACGCTCGGTGCCAGCCTCCTCGCCTCTGCGGGCCTGGTCAGCATCGTCGCGGGTCTTGCAGCCCAGTCGACCCTCGCCAACGTCTTTGCCGGCGTGCAGCTCGCCTTCAGTGGCGCCATCCGCGTCGACGATGTGGTCATCGCCGAAAAGGAGTGGGGCCGCATCGAAGAGATCACCCTCACCTACGTGGTGGTGCACATCTGGGACGACCGCCGTATGGTGCTCCCGTCGACGTACTTCACCACAACCCCGTTCGAAAACTGGACCCGCAACAGCAGCGAATTGCTCGGCTCCATCGAACTCGACCTCGACTGGCGCGTCAGCCCGGCCGCGATGCGGCAGCAGCTTGAAATTGTGCTCGCCAACACGGAGATCTGGGACGGCCGTGCGTCGGTGCTGCAGGTGACGGATGCCGTGGGCGGTTACGTCCGTGTTCGTATCCTGGTCACCGCGGTCGACGCTCCCACCCTGTTCGATCTGCGTTGTTATGTGCGCGAAGAGATGGTCGAGTGGATCCACGAACAGGATCCCGCCGGTATGCCGCGCACCCGCGTACAGATGATTGCGGAAGAGCCGCGTGCACGACCCCGCCCCGTCGAAAAGGCGCACACCGACCAGATCGGTCTCTTCACTGGCACAGCCGACGCGGAAGAGCGTGCGAGCCTGTTCACCTCGGCCATCCCGATCATTCGGCCGGGAGATGCGATGGACCAGTCCGATTCGTCACTGGCGATGCCCGGCGAGACCGATTTCGAGACCGCGGACGAACTGCCCGACAGCCAGCCGCCGACGCGTCCGTTCCGCGCGCAGACCAATCCGTCCCGTGCGAACCCGTCCCGCACGCAGGACAACTAACGCGCGGTTAACGCAAACGGTGCCAGCAGGCTCATCAGAACCTGGCTGGCACCGGGGTGCACGCGTGCGACTTTAGACCGACGCCAACGCACGAATGGCACTGGTGAAGAACGCCAACCCATCGGTGCCCGATGCCATGGCGAGCGACGTGTCGGGACCGAATCCGGCTTCAACAGCGTGCTCCGGGTGCGGCATCAGGCCAACAACGTTGCCGCGCTCGTTGGAGACACCGGCGATGTCGTTCATCGATCCGTTCGGATTGACGTCAAGGTAGCGGAACACCACCTGGCCTTCACCCTCGACGCGCGCGATGGTCTCGTCGGTTGCAACGTAGCGGCCGTCGGCGTTTTTCATCGGAATGATGATTTCCGCACCGGAGGCGAACTCGTTGGTCCACGCGGTGTCGGTGTTCTCGACGCGCATCTTCTGGTCGCGACGGATGAACTGCTGGTGCGAGTTGCGAGTGTGTGCTCCGGGCACCAGGCGTGCCTCGGCGAGCATCTGGAACCCGTTGCAAATACCCAGAACGGGAACACCCTTGTTGGCGGCGTCGATGACCTCGGCCATAATCGGCGCGTGGCTGGCGATCGCGCCGGCACGCAGGTAGTCGCCGTAGCTGAACCCGCCGGGAAGAACGATGGCGTCAACACCCTGAAGGTCGTGCTCGCCGTGCCAGAGCGCAACGGGGGTGGCCCCGGCGATACGGATGGCACGCTGGGCGTCCCGGTCGTCGAGCGAACCCGGGAACGTGATGACGCCGATGCGCATTAGAGCGAAACTCCGACTGTGGCTCCGTCGACCGTGATCTCAACAACGTCTTCGATGACGGAGTTGGAGAACATGTCTTCCGCGAGCTGGCGGACTTCGGCGAGAACCGCGTCATCCACGGCTCCATCGACGGTCAGCTCAAAACGCTTACCGATACGCACACCCGTGAACTGGGACTTGCCGAGACGCGTGAGCGAGGCGGCGACAGCCTTGCCCTGGGGGTCGAGCAGTTCGGCCTTGGGCATAACCTCGACAACAATTTTGGGCACCAAATACTCCAGAGATTTCATCAGTGGGTGGGAGAGCTCAAGTCTAGACGACCCGCCGAAGAGCTGCCGGGTGAAGTTGGGTGCACGGTGGCCGCTGACCCGCGCTCGCATCGGCGGCGTCATGGTGACCAGCGCCGGCAGCGCAACCCTCACAACGCGATGGTGTGATCTGCTCGTCCGGCGGTGGCCTCAATCACCACGGCGTTCTTTTCGTCTGTTCCGAGCGACCACAGTTCGGCATCCTCCCGTGATTTGCCGAAGCGCACGTGCCGATCGATCAGGCGTTGGTGCCGGATGCCCTGGGCCAGACTGACAAAAAAGGTGAGATCGAGTTGCGGTGCCACCTCTCCCCAGCCGTCCGTGTCGAGCAGCAGGTAATTACCTTCAACCACCACCACGGAGAACTCAGGACCAATGCTGATCGCGTCGGGAACCGCCTCCTCCACCGTGCGATCAAAACCGGGTGCGAGCACCGTTGTGCCGGTGGGACCGAACGCCGTCGGCGCCGCGAGCGCGCCCAGCACGGACAGAAACCCCGGCACATCAAAGGTGTCGGGAGCACCCATTCGGTCTCTGCGACCGAGTTCCACGAGGCGGGCCTGCGGAAGGTGAAACCCATCCATCGGCAGCAGTGCCGCCCGGGGCCACTCACCTGCGGTGTGCATTCTTGCGGCCAGATCGAGGTATTCGACCGCGGCATCCGCAATCGTGGATTTGCCCGCACCGGGCGCACCGGCGATACCCACCAGGATGCGCCGCTCGGGCGATGCCGCGGCTGCCGTCGCGATTAGGGTGGCGAGCTCCTCGATTGAGGTGATGGTGGTCATGCGCTGGCCGACGCTGCCGAGCCCTGCGCTGCTGGGATGGCCGACGCTGCCGTGCTCTGCGCTGCTGGGATGGCCGACGCTGCCGTGCTCTGCGCTGCTGGGATGGCCGACGCTGCCGTGCCCGCCGCTGACTTCGCCGAATCGACGAATTCTGCGGGGAGTGCCGGCGTCAACCCCGAGTCCGCCAGCGCAAACTCCGCCCAGTCGTGATAGCCACTGGCACTCGGATGAAACTGATCCGTCGCGAAAAACCCCGCCGTATACGGCGGCGGAGGCGGCGACATCATCACCCCAGGTTCACCCTTGACCACACGACGTGCAGCCGCTTCGAGCGAGCTCGAGTGCAAGTAGAGCACCCACCGCAGCGGATTGGGCAACGCCTCGAACCGGAAGAACGCGGGCAAGCTCGACACGAGGATAAACGCATGCGGATTGCGCGCCCGAAGTCGTCGCAGGATCACCCGAACATCCCGCCGGAACGCTCCCCGCGATCGAATGTGTAACGCATCGTTCGCACCGATCGAAAGGAAGATCAGGTCGTACTCGGCGACGGTTGCCGACGTGAGATAGCGCTGCACGATGTCCTGGGAGGTCGCGCCGTTCTCGCCGATGGCGTTCCACGTGGAACCCCGCCCCCAGTGGGTGTGCAACTCCCGGGCGATATTCCCCGGCAACGCGTCGTCCTGGGTGTGTGCGCCAACGCCTGCAGCGGTCGAATCGCCGAGCACCAACAGTCGAACGGGGTCGGTTGCCTCGAGTGATCCGGTCCACGGCTGCGCCGCATCGGGAAGAATCGGGATGCTCCGCCGCATCGTCCGCGCCTGAATCAGCAGCAGAGGCGACAGTGCAAGGGCGACCTGGCGGCTGAAGTTCGGGTTGATGTGCACGAGTCGAGAGTATTCGTCTGTGCTGTGAGCGTCACCCCGTAGCGCGAGTGATTCCTGGCCGACCACACCCCGCAGCGTGCGTCACTCCGGACGAACCGCCACTGCCGTTACGCCGCAGCAGTCACCCGAATCAGGTTCGCCCACGGGTCATCGATCGAGACGGTCCGTCCGTCATCACGCGTGGCAACACCAAAGTGCTTCATCCGCTCGGTCAGTGCTCCGAGGTCATCGGCACCGGGAACGACAATGTCGATCTGGCCAAGCCCGAGAGTGGGCTGGCGACGGCCAGCACCCTGGCTGTTCCAGACGTTCATGGCCATGTGGTGGTGGTACTTGCCCGCGCTCACAAACAGTGCCGAACCCGGCATCTCGACCGTGGTCTCGAAGCCGAGGCGGTCGACGTAGAACTCGCGTGCGCTCACCGTGTCGCCGACCGAGAGGTGGACGTGCCCGATGACGGCACTGCCGTAGACCGGGTTCTCCACAACCTCCTCGGTGAGGTTCTCCTGAAGAAAGGCGTTCGGGTCGAGGTAGAGGGTGCCCATTTCGAGAACACCGTGGGTCCAGCTCCACTCCGTGCGGGCGCGGTCCCAGTACAGCTCGATGCCGTTGCCCTCTGGGTCGGTGAAGTAGAAGGCCTTGCTGACGAGGTGGTCAGCGCTGCCCGTGAATGTCCCGGGCGAATGCTGGGCCACGGAGTACAGCGCCGCGGCGAGGGCACGTTCGGAATCGAAAAGGATCGCAGTGTGGAACAAACCGGCCTGGCCGGGCGATGCGTGGCGCAGCGCGGGGTAATGCTCGAGGATCACCAGCGGTGTGGTGCCGCGGCCCATGGTGACGCGTCCGGCGGCTTCGTCGATGACGCTCAGTGTGACGGCGTCGCGATAGTAGGCGACCATGCCGTCGAGGTCGGCGACGAGCAGGGTCACCGCGCCCATGGCGGTGTCGGCGGCGAGCAGGTTCGCGGTGTTGTCACTCATGGTTGTCCCAACAACTAAAAATGCCAGTCTATTTCGTTGGGGGTCAAACACCTAGCAAATGCCTGGTGCGGGGTGGATGCCCTGTCCTTACCCGTCCATTCAATCCATCGCGTCACCCGTAGAGTCGATCCATCGCGTCACCCAGCGAGTCGATTCATCGCATCACCCAGCGATTAAATAAAGAATCTCGGCCAGGCAGCGGCCGAGATTCCTGCAAGACGGTGCCCTTGTGAGGCACTGCTCGCTCGACGCTACTTCAGAGTTCGGGTCGATGGAGTGGCGTCTACTGAACATTCGAGACCACTGGGCAAATCGGTTTGGTGTGTTCGGGATGCTTTTCGCAACTGCACTTTTTCGCAACTGCACTTTTTCGTTACAGTGCCTTTTCGTAACACAGCGACTCGGCGCTGTGTACGTAGTGGCCGTAGCGCTCAATGGACGTAAACCCTTCGCGCTCGTAAAACCGCACCGCGTCGGGCTGCCCCGTCCCTGTTTCCAGCCGGAGTCGCGTCCAGCCCATCTCGCGGGCGTGCTCTTCGAGGAATCGCAGCACTGCGATCGATGTGCCTGTTCCGCGACTGGTCGGGCGCACAAACATCCGTTTGACTTCTGCCGACGACTCGTCGAGCTGGCGAAGTCCACCGCATCCGACGGGTGCACCCTCTGCCGAGTAGGCGACAACAAAAACGGCCATGTCCGCGGCGGTTGGTGCTGGTCCGGGTTCAGAGTCATCGGTGCCGTACCGCTCGGCAATCTCGCGACGCTGGAGATTCCGCAGCAGCTCACCGTCGGGGTGAGCCCAATCGACGATGCGTACGGTTACGGACACGACGGGAGCCGCGGGAGTGGCAGGAGTTGCGGGAGTGGCAGGGGTTGCGGGAGTGGCAGCGTCGTTCAGTTCATCACTGTGGGCAGACGCAGACGCGGTATCGTTCCCCGCCGCAGCGACGTAGGCCGCCGGTGCAACATCACCCGACCCACTCGCTGTGCCGCCGGTCACGCCTACTCGCCCGTCAGGCGACTAATCAGCTCACGGTACCGCGCAGCGGTCTGCTCCACAATTTCCTGCGGAAGTCGCGGCGGAGTGCCCGTTTTGTCCCAGTTGGCCAACAACCAGTTGCGCACAATCTGCTTGTCGAAACTCGCGGTGCGGTCGCCCGTCGCGTAGATCTCGGCATCCCAGTAGCGGCTGCTGTCGGACGTGAGAACTTCGTCTCCGAGCGTCAGTGTGCCGGAATCATCCCCAAATTCGAACTTGGTGTCGGCCAGGATCACACCACGCGCCTCCGCGATGGCAG